>VFQO010000017.1_pt1 | contig 255314 bp, 237 predicted proteins | sample 3512331 | NCBI WGS metagenome assembly VFQO01 (sample SAMN10412371, study PRJNA504923) | tailings metagenome | isolation source: Replicate 3 from Balatoc abandoned mine | place: Philippines: Itogon, Benguet | collected 2017-08-28 | reverse complement strand
CAATCGTGCCCACATTCACGTGCGGCTTGGTCCGCTCAAACTTGCCTTTTGCCATCATGCACTCCTAACTATTTGATGAGAATGTTCAGGCACGCGCCCGACTGCTGTACCGACAAACGAAAACTGGTGCCCTTGACGTGGATTGAACACGTGGCCTCTCCCTTACCAAGGGAGTGCTCTACCACTGAGCTACAAGGGCTTCGTCGCGCGCCTGCCGCGATTGGCAGGCGTTCAACTTAAAACTTTGGAGCGGGTGAAGGGAATCGAACCCTCGTCTTAAGCTTGGAAGGCTTCAGCTCTACCATTGAGCTACACCCGCAAGGGCGACCAACACTGCCGCTACGCATTGTTTCTTCGCGAATCTTCCAATCCGCGCCTGGTGGTGGGGGCTGGATTCGAACCAGCGTACTCGTAAGAGGGCAGATTTACAGTCTGCTGCCTTTAACCACTCGGCCACCCCACCGCAGGGAGCCGCACACTATAGGTCTGCAGATTGCTTTTGTCAATTGAAATAATGCCGGCCATACTTTTTTCTTCGAAAAAGCCGGGGTTCACAACAGCGCAAACAACTTTGCGAGTGCGAATGCGACGATCGACCACACAAAAGTAGAGCCAAAAGGCAGGCAGAATGCGATGCCGCGGTAGCCAAACCGCACATCCCCTGGCAGCCGGCCCACGCCGGCGCGCGCCAGAAACGGGAGCAGCGGATAGAAAATCACCAACAGCACGAAGATGGCAGCAACCCAGCGGATCATACGGGCTCAGAGAACGCGCGCAATCAGGAAAGCCAGCAGCGATATCAGCACTGTGGAGGCGAAAGGCAGGAAGATTTTCTGCCCGAACAGGCTGAACCGCACATCACCCGGCAAGCGGCCGATGCCCAGTTTTTCCAGCCACGGCAGCAAGCTGGAGAATATCACCAGCGCCAAAAATATCGTCAACAGCCATCTGAACATCGCATTCCTTTTGTGAGCGTGCGCTCACTATAGTCGGTGACTTCGATCCTGCAGCGCGTATTTTTCGGGCAACCCCATGCCGCGAGACAGTATCAGCACCTTGAACAGTTCGCCCATCTCGGCCGGCGATGTCAGCTTCTGCACCGCATTTGACATCGGCATCCAGCGCGCAGGATCGTCGACGGACTGCCTCTGCATTAAAGCGGGCAAGCCGGCCGCCAGCAGGAAGGCCGCCTGACTCAAGTAAGCCTGCAAATCGAGGCCAGCCTCCAGTCCGGCGCGGGCCATCTGGGTAAAGTCCACGTGGGCGGTAATATCCTGAAGGCCGGGAAGGTAGAACGGATCGCCGTGCGCATGGTGGCGATAGTGGCACATCAGTGTGCCCTGCGCGCGCTGCGGCAGGTAGTACTCGTGCGCCGGAAAACCGTAGTCGATGAGTACGGCTGCGCCGCCGTCGCCGGCCTGCAGCATGTCGGCCAGCATTCTGACGAAGCCGGCCTGTTGCGGGTGGACCTCGGTAACGTAGCCGTCCGGCAGCGCGTTGGCTTCCGGGATTTGGGCCGCCAGCGCATCCGCGCCCTTGCGATCCGCGAACGTGAAGCGATCGCCGTCCAGACTGACACCGCGCTCCAGCCAGTGCCCGCCTTGCCGGACCAGCAAGTGCACCGGCATCGCATCGAGCACCTCGTTGGCAATGACCAGCCCGGAAAACGCGGCCGGCGGCGCATCCAGCCAGGCAACTGCCGCATGGCCAGTCAGTGCTTGCTGCTGTCGCGCGCGCAGTTCCGGCGACAGTTCGACGATCGCATAGGAGGCGGCAGGCGTGCCGCGCGCCGCCAGCGCATCGAGCAGGTCGCGCGCCAGCTTGCCGGTACCGGCGCCGAATTCCAGCAGGCGGATCGGCGCGCCGGTCGCCAGTTCGGCGGCAAATTCCGCCAGCGTCGCACCGAACAGGGGCGTGATCTCGGGGGCGGTTGTAAAATCACCGTCTTTGCCCAGTTTGGCCGAGCCGCCCGAGTAATAGCCCAGTCCGTTCGCATACAACGCCAGTTCCATGTAGCGGGAAAACGGAATCCAGTCGTGATTGGCGCGGATGGCGTCCCTGATCAGGCGTTCCAGCGCGCGCGATGCGTCAAGTGCATCGGCTGAGGGCTCGGGCAAAGGCATGGCGCGTATTGTAGTGGCGCGGCGGTAGCAGCGCCTCCGCGCCCGACCGATTTTATTGACTGACCCCGGAAACATCAGAAACCCCATGACAGCCTCCCACCGCAGGACTGCACTGGTCACCGGCGCCGCGCGGCGACTCGGACGCGAGATCGCGCTCGGCCTGGCCCGCGACGGCTGGGACATCGCGGTGCATTACCGCGCTTCCGAAGCCGAGGCAGAGGCCACCGTGGGCGAGATCCTCGCGCTGGGCCGGCGCGCAATTGCGCTGCGCTGCGACCTCGCCAGCGAAGCCGAGGCGCGCCGTCTGGTGCCGGCGGCGGTTGCACAGTTCGGCGGCCTGGGCTGCGTAGTCAACAGCGCATCGCTGTTCGACTATGATGATGCCGCCAGCTTTGGCCAGGCCCGGCTGGATGCGCACATGCACTGCAACCTGGCCGCGCCCATCCTGCTCGCTCAGGCGCTGCACGACGCGACGCCCGACGGCGAGCAGGCAGTGGTGATCAACCTGCTGGATCAGAAGCTGTCCAACCTGAACCCGGATTTCCTGTCCTACACGCTGTCGAAGGCTGCGCTGCAGACGGCGACCACGATGCTGGCGATGGCACTGGCACCGAAGCTGAGGGTGGTCGGACTGGCGCCCGGGCTGACACTGGTGTCCGGCGAGCAGACCGCGGAAGGCTTTGCAAAAGCGCATCGCCAGACCGTACTTGGAAAAAGCAGCACGGCGGAGGACATTTCCCGGGCCGCCTGCTATCTGGCAAGCGCGAGTGGCATCACTGGCACTACCTTGCTGGTCGATGGCGGCCAGCACCTCGTGCCACTGACACGCGACGTGATGTTCGTCGCGAACTGAGCAGCAAACTACCAAGCCAATACCGAGACCATGACTTCCCTGCTGATGCATCCCGCCCTCTCCGATTGCCGCCGCGTCTTCCTGCGGAATTTCCAGGTGATGAGCAATATCGGCGTGCACGATTTCGAAAAGCGCGGCGAACAGCGGGTGCTGTTCAACGTCGAGCTCTATGTGCCGCTGGCGGAGTCGACCCCGACTCGGGATCAGCTCGACGAAGTGGTCGACTACGACTTCATCCGCAATACCATCGTGCAGCGCGTTGCGCAGGGCCACACCCAGTTGCAGGAGACGCTGTGCGATGACATCGCGCGCACGCTGCTGGCCCACCCCAAGGTGCGGGCAGTGCAGGTATCGACGCAGAAGCCCGATGTCTACCCGGACTGCGACTCGGTCGGCGTCGAAGTGCTGCACTTCCGGGAGCGCGCATGAGCGAGGCAGCGACCACCGCGCTGACTGCGCGCCAGGCAGAAAAGGCTGCGTACGAAAACAACAAGCTGCACAAGCGGCTGTGCCGACTGGTCGGGCAGGCGATCGGCGATTACAACATGATCGAGGACGGTGACAAGGTCATGGTCTGCCTGTCCGGCGGGAAGGACAGCTACGCGCTGCTCGACATCCTGCTCACGCTGCGCGAGCGCGCGCCGATTTCGTTCGACATCGTCGCCGTCAACCTCGACCAGAAGCAGCCGAACTTCCCGGCCGACGTACTGCCGGCCTATTTGCGCAGCATCGACGTGCCGTTCCACATCGAGAACCAGGACACCTACAGCATCGTCAAGCGCGTGATCCCGGAGGGGAAGACCACCTGCTCGCTGTGCTCGCGACTGCGGCGCGGCATCCTGTACCGGGTGGCGGGCGAACTGGGCGCAACCAAGATCGCACTCGGCCATCATCGCGACGACATCATGGAAACCTTCTTCCTCAACATGTTCTTCGGCAGCAAACTGAAGGGCATGCCGCCGAAGCTGCAGTCGGACGACGGCAAGCACATCGTGATTAGGCCGCTCGCCTACGTGCGCGAGGCCGACACCGAGCGCTATGCGGCGCTGAAGAAGTTCCCGATCATCCCGTGCGACCTGTGCGGCAGCCAGGAAAACCTGCAGCGCAAGCAGATCAAGGCGATGCTGCGCGACTGGGAGAAAAAGCATCCGGGCCGCGTGGAGAATGTGTTCTCGGCGCTGTCCACCGTCGTGCCCTCGCACCTGATGGACCGCTCCCTGTTCGATTTCGCACGGCTGCAGGCCGGCGGCATTCCGGATGCGGGCGGCGATATCGCTTTCGATGAAGAGCCCTGCTCGACGCCCGGGCCGAACACCATTCGCCTGCACCTCGCAAACGGCGACGACGATTGACCCGCGTCGTTGAGCGCGGCCAAACGACGGCTTTTCCCCCTTTCCTCAGGCAGGACGGCGGAGGGGTGCGTGCTAGAATTTTTCACCTCTCCGAAAACCGCCTATGAACGTTGTCATCCTCGCCGCCGGCATGGGAAAACGCATGCAATCGGACCTGCCCAAGGTACTGCATGCACTGGCCGGCAAGCCGCTGCTCTCGCATGTGGTCGATACCGCAAGAAGCCTCTGTCCCACGCGCTGCTGCATCGTCTACGGCCATGGCGGCGACGCCGTGCCCTCGCGGCTGGCGGCCGACGACCTGCGCTTCGTGCTGCAGCAGCCGCAGTTGGGTACGGGCCATGCAGTGATGCAGGCGCTGCCGCACCTGGACGACGACCAGCCAACGCTGGTGCTGTACGGCGACGTGCCGCTGACAACCGCGGCCACGCTGCGCACGCTGGCCGGCAGGGCCGGAAATGACAAACTTGCAGTACTGACGGTGGAGCTTGACGACCCGACCGGCTATGGCCGCATCGTGCGCGACGACGGCCGCATCACACGCATCGTCGAGCAGAAGGATGCGAACGAAGCGCAGCGGGCGATTCGCGAGGTGAACACCGGCATCCTGATCGCGCCGACGCGCGCCCTGAAGTCCTGGCTTGGCCGCCTGTCGAACGACAATGCGCAGCAGGAGTACTACCTGACCGACATCATCGCAATGGCTGTGAAGGACGGCGTCGCGGTCGAGTCCGCGCAGCCTGCGCATGTGTGGGAAACGCTGGGCGTGAACAGCAAGGTGCAGCTGGCCGGGCTCGAGCGCATCCACCAGCGCAACGTCGCACACGCGCTGCTGGAGCGCGGCGTCACGCTGGCCGATCCGGCACGCATCGACGTGCGCGGCGAGCTGGTGTGCGGGCGCGACGTGGAGATCGACGTCGGCTGCGTGTTCGAAGGTCGCGTGGAACTGGCAGACGGCGTGAAGATCGGAGCGCACTGCGTGCTGCGCAATGCGACAGTCGGACGCGGCACCGTGATCAAGCCGTTCTCCCACCTCGAGGACGCAGGCATCGGCGAAGCTGCGCAGATCGGCCCGTATGCGCGCCTGCGCCCGGGCACGGTGCTGGGTGACGATGTCCACATCGGCAATTTCGTCGAAGTAAAGAACAGCAGCGTCGGCAACCACAGCAAAGCCAACCACCTCGCCTACATTGGCGACGCCACCGTTGGCGAGCGCGTCAACATCGGCGCCGGCACCATCACCTGCAACTACGACGGCGCGAACAAGCACCGTACCGTGATAGAAGACGATGCCTTCATCGGCAGTGATAGCCAGCTGGTGGCGCCGGTCACTGTGGGTCGCGGCGCGACGCTCGGCGCCGGCACCACGCTGACCAAGGACGCGCCGCCGGATGCGCTGACCGTCTCGCGCGCCAGGCAACTTACCCTGGCCGGCTGGCAGCGGCCGGTCAAACAGAAAAAACAGGATTAATCATGTGCGGCATCGTAGGCGCCGTCGCCCGGCGCGACATTGTTCCCGTACTGCTCGAGGGCCTGAAGCGGCTCGAATACCGGGGCTACGACTCGTGCGGCGTTGCCGTCCATCGCGACGGGCTGCAGCGCTCGCGCAGCGTGTCTCGCGTGGCCGAGCTCGAGTCGCAGGTGAAGGCCACCGGTTTCGGTGGCCAGATCGGCATCGCCCACACCCGCTGGGCGACCCATGGTGCGCCGGCTACCAACAATGCACACCCGCACTTCTCGGGCAAGAACGGCAAGGCGAAGGTGGCTGTCGTCCACAACGGCATTATTGAAAACTACGAGGCGATCCGCAGCGAGCTGTCCGCGAAGGGCTATGTGTTCGAGTCACAGACCGATACCGAGGCCATCGCGCACCTGGTACACGACCTGTACGACGGCGACCTGCTGCGCACCGTGCGGCGCGCGGTCAGGCAGCTGCATGGCGCGTTCGCGATCGCGGTGTTCTGCGACGACGAGCCGCAACGTGTGGTGGGCGCGCGCGTCGGCTGCCCGCTGGTGGTCGGCGTCGGCAATGGCGAGAACTTCATTGCCTCCGACGCCATGGCGCTCGCCGGCAGCACCGACCAGATCATCTACCTCGAGGAAGGCGACGTCGTCGACGTCACGCTGGACGGCATCGCAATCACTGACAAGAACGACCGACCGGTCGAACGCAGCGCACAGACCGTGCGCGCGTATTCCGGCGCGATCGACCTCGGCCCGTACCGGCACTACATGCAGAAGGAAATCTTCGAGCAGCCGCGCGCGATCGGCGACACGCTCGAAGGCGTGCTCGGCTTTACGCCCGACCTGTTCGGCAAGGGCGCCGGCGAAGTATTTGCCGATATCGAGGCGATCCAGATCCTCGCCTGCGGCACCAGCTATTACTCGGGGATGACCGCGAAATACTGGCTGGAGTCACTGGCCGGCCTGCCGACGCAAGTCGAGATCGCCAGCGAATATCGCTACCGCGAGCCGGCGGTCAATCCGAACGCGCTGGTGGTCGTGATCTCGCAATCCGGCGAGACGGCCGACACGCTGGCCGCGCTCAAGTATGCGAAAGAACTGGGCCACCGCCATTCGCTGGCGATCTGCAATGTCGCGACCTCGGCGATGGTGCGCGAGACCACGCTGTCCTACCTGACCCGCGCCGGCGTCGAGATCGGTGTGGCATCAACCAAGGCCTTCACTACCCAGCTCACGGCGCTCTACCTGCTGACGCTGACGCTGGCCAGGCTGCGCGGACGCCTGGATGCGGACGCCGAAGCCGCGCACCTGAAAAACCTGCGCCACCTGCCGGCCGCACTGGCGTCGGTGCTGGCGCTGGAGCCCCAGATCATCGGCTGGGCCGAAGCCTTCGCACGCAAGGAAAACGCGCTCTTCCTCGGCCGCGGACTGCACTATCCGATTGCGCTCGAGGGCGCGCTGAAGCTCAAGGAAATTTCCTACATCCATGCCGAGGCCTATCCGGCCGGCGAGCTGAAGCACGGGCCGCTGGCGCTGGTGACCGAGGAAATGCCCGTGGTGACGGTGGCGCCGAACGATGCACTGATCGAGAAGCTGAAATCGAACATGCAGGAAGTGCGCGCACGCGGCGGCCAGCTGTATGTGTTTGCCGATGCGGACTCGCAGATCGCATCCACCGATGGCATCCATGTGATCCGCATGCCGGAACACTACGGGCTGCTGTCGCCAATCCTGCATGTAGTGCCGCTGCAGTTGCTCGCCTATCACACCGCGCTGGCGCGCGGCACCGATGTCGACAAGCCGCGCAATCTGGCGAAGTCGGTGACGGTCGAGTAATTCGGCGTTCCCTCCTTAGAACGCATCCGCCGGCTCAGGCCGTCCGGGTGCGTTTTTCTTCAGAGCGCGAGTGTCGGCATCGCTGATCGAATTTTCTGATCAGGCAATGTCAGGTTTTTCAGTAGAGGCCTTCCAAGCGCGCGATTTTCTTCCACCACTGGTTACGTACCCGCCGGACTGCAGCCACCTTGAAGGGCATCGCGGTCCGGCAGCCACCCCCCACAATAGGAGATCGCGCATGCGCACCGAATTGCCAACCAGAAAATCAACCGGCAGCTCTACAGAAATTGAGAGCATCAGTGAATCGGGCGAGGACCGATCGGCCAGTCAGGCCGAACAGTCCGAAGACCATTACTCCGAGGGCCGTACCGATTCGACCGATTCGACCGATTCGGAAACATCGGCACAACGCGTCACGGGCCCGCTGTGCTCCGAGCCGGTGCGAGCCGTCATCGGCATCTTTTCCGCGCTGACCGGCCTGACCGGCATGGCAATGCTCATTGTGGGTGGTATGGAACTGAACAAGCAGCCTGGTCCGGATTCCGGCCTGCACCAGGGACTCGCAGTCGGCGGCGGCGCACTGATGGCCCTCGGCTTTTTCGGCGCCCTTTCAACGCAAACCCACATCGAGCGACGGGCCTCTTGACAGCTGCCGCTTGCACGCGGTCTTGAACATGACACAACCCAGTCTGTTAGCACGGCGGCAGAGCGGGCGATGAACTCGCTGCTCGCCGACGCCGCCATGGCCGCAAACCACTGCCCCGACTCCGGCATCAGAGAAAGGGTCAGGTTCGCCATACAGGCGCTGGAACACTTGCCACGGCACATCGATACCTGGCAGGCCTCGCTGGCGCGAAACCGGACGCTGGCCGATTGCCTGAAGATCGAGCCTGACCACCTCACGCAGAGCAAACTGCACGCGTGCACGCTGTGCGACCGCGGCGATTTCCTGCTCGCCCTGCCTCTCGCGCTCTACTGCGCATCTTTCGCCCACGACGATCCCGATCACAGTTTCCTCGCCGGCGCCTGTCTGCAGCGGCTCGGGCAGCCTGCGGCCGCGGCGCACTTCTATCGCATCGCGCTACAACTTAATGAAGCCGACGCCGCATCCGCGTACCGCCTGGGCGAATGCCTGGAAGCCACAGGCAGCCGCGACGAGGCGATCCACCTCTATCAATGGACGGTTGAATTGGCGCGTGGGAGCTTCGAATTGCGCCGCCTTCAAGACCTCGCCTGCAAACGACTTGCGAGACTGAAAGTCACCTAGGCTTGTTTGATCATCGACCAGAGTTTCCGGCTATACTCACGCGATTGACGTTAACGTAAGCGTCAATTGCCACTTGAGTAAAGCTGCCACAAGCGGCCACTGCCCGTCCGGAGACCCACATGACCGACCTGTCCGTCGCCCAGAGCCTGACCGCCTATACACCCAAGAACAAAGTCCGTTTCGTCACCGCCGCCTCGCTGTTCGACGGCCATGACGCATCGATCAACATCATGCGCCGCATCCTGATGTCGCAGGGGGCGGAAGTCATCCACCTCGGCCACAACCGCTCGGTCGACGAAATCGTCACGGCAGCGCTGCAGGAAGACGCACAGGGCATCGCGATATCGAGCTACCAGGGCGGTCACGTCGAATACTTCAAGTACATGGTCGACCTGCTGCGCGAGCGCGGCGGCGCGCACATCAAGGTGTTCGGCGGTGGCGGCGGCGTGATCGTGCCGGCTGAAATCGCCGAACTGCACGCGTACGGCGTCGCGCGCATCTTCAGCCCGGAGGACGGCCAGCGCATGGGCCTCGTCGGCATGATCCTGCACATGATCCAGGCCTGCGACAGCGACCTGTCGGTGCATGCGCCGACCTCGGTCTCGGCGCTGCAGCAGGGCGACATGGTTGCGCGGCAGCGGCCGCTGGCCTCGCTGATCACCGCGCTCGAAAATGGCAAGGCGTCGCCCGAGCTGAAAAAGGCGCTGCATGACGCGGCCGCGCAAACGAAAATCCCGGCGCTCGGCATCACCGGCACCGGCGGCGCCGGCAAATCGTCGCTGACGGACGAACTGATCCGCCGCCTGCGCATCGACCAGAACGACAAGCTCAACATCGCGCTGATATCGATCGACCCGTCGCGCCGCAAGTCCGGCGGCGCGCTGCTCGGCGACCGCATCCGCATGAACGCGATCGGCCCGTGGCACGGGCAATCGCGCGTGTTCATGCGTTCGCTCGCCACCCGCGAGGCCGGCTCCGAGATTTCCCAGGCGCTGCCCGACGTGATCGCCGCCTGCCGCGCCGCCGGCTACGACCTCGTTATCGTCGAGACCTCGGGCATCGGCCAGGGCGACGCCGCGATCGTCCCGCATGTCGACGCCAGCCTGTACGTGATGACGCCGGAATTCGGCGCCGCGTCGCAGCTGGAGAAGATCGACATGCTCGACTTCGCCGACTTCGTCGCCATCAACAAGTTCGACCGCAAGGGCGCGCAGGACGCGCTGCGCGACGTCGCCAAGCAGGTGCAGCGCAACCGCGAGGCATGGGCCACGCCGACCGAGCAGATGCCGGTGTTCGGCACGCAGGCGTCGCGCTTCAATGACGACGGCGTGACCGCGCTCTACCAGGGTCTGCTGCCGAAGCTGTCGGAACTCGGCCTGAGGACGTCGGCCGGCCGCCTTGCGCCGGTGAATGTGCGCTTCTCGTCGGGCCGCAACGCCATCGTGCCGCCGGCGCGCAGCCGCTACCTGGCCGAAATCGCCGACACCGTGCGCGGCTACCACCGCAAGGTCGAGAAGCAGGCTGTCATCGCGCGCGAGCGCCAGCAGCTGACTGCCGCGCGGCAGATGCTCGAAGCCGCCGGCAAGCCTGCCGACATCGACAGCCTGATCACGCAGCGCGACCACGCGCTCGATGCCGAAGCCCGCCAGCTGCTCGACCAGTGGCCGCAGCTGCAGGCGACCTACGCCGGCGACGAGCATGTAGTGAAAATCCGCGACAAGGAAATCCGCACCCGGCTGTACACGGAGACGCTGTCCGGCAACCGCGTGCGCAAGGTTGCGCTGCCGAAGTACAGCGACCACGGCGACCTGCTGCGCTGGCTGATGAAGGAAAACCTGCCCGGCTATTTCCCATACACCGCCGGCGTGTTCCCGTTCAAGCGCGAGAACGAAGACCCGACCCGCATGTTCGCCGGCGAAGGCGACGCCTTCCGCACCAACCGCCGCTTCAAGCTGGTGTCCGAAGGCATGCCGGCCAAACGGCTGTCGACCGCGTTCGACTCGGTCACGCTGTATGGCGCCGATCCGGCGCTACGCCCGGACATCTACGGCAAGGTCGGCAACTCCGGCGTGTCGATCGCCACGCTGGATGACATGAAGGTGCTGTACGACGGCTTCGACCTGTGCGACCCGACCACCTCGGTGTCGATGACCATCAACGGCCCGGCGCCGACCATCCTCGCGATGTTCATGAACACCGCAATCGACCAGCAGATGGCCAAATTCCGCGCCGAGAAAGGCCGCGAACCCAGTACCGATGAAGCCGCACAGCTGAAAAGCTGGGTACTGAAGAACGTGCGCGGCACCGTGCAGGCCGACATCCTGAAGGAAGACCAGGGACAGAACACCTGCATCTTCTCGACCGAGTTCTCGCTGAAGGTGATGGGCGACATCCAGCAGTACTTCGTCGATAACCAGGTGCGCAATTTCTACTCGGTGTCGATCTCGGGCTATCACATCGCCGAGGCCGGCGCGAACCCGATCTCGCAGCTCGCGTTCACGCTGTCGAACGGCTTCACCTTCGTCGAAGCCTATCTCGCGCGCGGCATGCACATCGACGACTTCGCGCCCAACCTGTCGTTCTTCTTCTCCAACGGCATGGATCCGGAATACACGGTGCTCGGCCGTGTCGCGCGGCGCATCTGGGCGGTGGCGATGAAGGAAAAGTATGGCGCGAACGACCGCAGCCAGAAGCTGAAGTACCACATCCAGACCTCGGGCCGCTCGCTGCACGCGCAGGAAGTCGACTTCAACGACATCCGCACCACGCTGCAGGCACTGATCGCGATCTACGACAATTGCAACTCGCTGCACACCAATGCCTACGACGAGGCGATCACCACGCCGACCGACGAATCGGTGCGCCGCGCCCTCGCGATCCAATTGATCATCAACCGCGAATGGGGTCTTGCGAAGAACGAGAACCCGAACCAGGGCGCGTTCATCCTCGACGAACTGACCGACCTCGTGGAAGAAGCAGTGCTGCAGGAATTCGAGCGCATCGCCGAGCGTGGCGGCGTGCTGGGCGCGATGGAGACCGGCTACCAACGCAGCAAGATCCAGGAAGAGTCGCTGCTGTACGAGCACAAGAAGCACGACGGCAGCCTGCCCATCATCGGCGTCAACACCTTCCGCAATCCGAAGGGCGACACCATTCCGCAGACGCTGGAACTGGCACGCTCGACCGACGACGAAAAGCAGTCGCAGCTGGCGCGCCTCGGCGACTTCCACGCCCGCAATCGCGAGCAGGCGCCGCTGGCGCTGGCCAGGCTGCAGCAGGCTGTGATCAATGACGAGAACGTGTTCGCACAGCTGATGGACGCGGTGCGCGTGTGCTCGCTGGGCCAGATCACCGACGCGCTGTTCGAGGTCGGCGGGCAGTACCGGCGCAGCATGTAAGGCCGCCGGCAACGGGCAGGCCGCGACATTACAATGCGGCATGCCCGATCGCTTCGACCCTTTCGACCCCACCGACGCCGCCGTCGACTCGCGGCTGTCGGCCATCGACATCGCCGCCTACGGCAAAACCCGCAACCACCTGAATGGCCGCGTCACGCGGCTGTCGCCGTATATCACGCACGGCTTCATTTCGATTCCCGAGCTGTTCGATCGGCTGCCGCGGCTGACGCTGGCCGACAAGCTGGCGTTCGAGTTCGGCTGGCGCGAATTCTTCCACCATGTGTGGAGCCGGGAAGGCAATCGCATCCTGTCGGACCTGCGGCCCGGCCTGCCCGGCGTGCAGTACTCGGATCGACTGCCCGACGACATCCGCGAAGGTCGCACCGGCCTTGCCGTGATCGACCGCGCGGTGCGCGAGCTGTACCAGACCGGCTACCTGCACAATCACGCGCGCATGTGGATCGCCAGCTATGTGGTCCACCTGCGCAAGGTGCATTGGCGCGCCGGTGCGGACTGGATGTACGCGCATCTGCTCGACGGCGACCTCGCGTCGAATCACCTCTCATGGCAGTGGGTCGCAGCCACTTTCAGCAGCAAGCCCTATCTGTTCAACGCCGAGAATGTCACGCGCCACGCACCATTGGACTGGCACTGCGCGGGCAGCGCCATCGATATCAACTATGAAACGCTGGAGCGAATCGCGCGCAGTCGCGAGGTGCTGGCAGCGCAGCCTGTGGCCAACGGCCTTGCCGAGCCGGCGCTGATGTTCGCGCCGCCGGTGTCACCGCAGGCGGCGATTTCGTCGGCGTCGCGCGTGCGCCTGGTCCACCCATGGGACCTGTCCGACCAGCCTTTCGACGGGCTGCGGCTTGGCGTGATCCACTTACCGTTCCATGCCCGTTTCCCTTGGTCCGAACGGCGCTGGCGCTTCGTGATGGATAGAATATCGGTCATCACGGACGCCGTTTTCGTCGGTGACCTGAATGACCTGAACACCATGCTCTCAGAGACCCCGTACGTCGAATCGACCGCGACCTTCAACCCCGGCTACCGCGAGTTGCTGCCCGCGCTGTGCACGCAGCTGGCGGACGCGCCGCGCCGCTTTGAGAATCCGGCCCAGACCTGCCGCTCGTTCTCGGCGTTCTGGGAAAAATGCGGCGCCGCCGCCGGACGGAGCTGGCACCGATGAAGCTGGGCGTCGTCTGGTTCAAGCGCGACCTGCGCGTATTCGACCATGCGCCGCTGGTCGAGGCCGCAAAGCACCGGCAGGTGCTGCCGCTGTACGTTTATGAACCGGAACTGGTGCGCGCTCCGGACTGCGCGCCGCAGCACATCCACTTCATCAACGAATGCCTGGCCGACCTCGACCAGGCGTTGTCGGCGCGCGGCAGCCCGCTGCTGATCCAGTATGGCGAGATCTGTGGCGTACTGAAGCGCGTGCTCGACACCTTTGGCCCGTTCTCATTGTACTCGCATGAAGAGACCGGCAATGCGATCAGCTACGCGCGCGACAAGCGCGTGGCGGCATGGTGCCGCGCCAACGGCATCGAATGGAGGGAGTTCCCGTCGAACGGCGTGGTGCGCCGGCTTGCGTCGCGCGACGCATGGTCGGACATCTGGATGCAGCGGATGCGGCAGGCCACGCTGCCCGCGCCCGACTTCCTCGGCAAGCCGCAGGGCACGCTGACGCCGAACGGACCCATGCAGCCGAACTGGATGGGCATGCACGGCCAGGACAAGCCACTGCGACAGAAAGGCGGCCGCCGACAGGCGGCGCAGCTGGTGAGGGATTTCTTTGGCAAGCACCTGGCAGCCTATCGCCATTCGATGTCCAGCCCGCTGTCGGCCGAAGACCATTGCTCGCGACTGTCGCCGCATATTGCGTACGGCACGCTGTCGGTCCGCGAGATCGTGCACAAGGTCTGGAAAACGCGCACCGAGCTGAACGCGCTGCCCGAGCATGCGCGGCCGACCGGTGTGCTGCAGGGACTGAAGTCCTTTGAAAGCCGGCTGCACTGGCACTGCCATTTCATCCAGAAGCTCGAGTCTGAACCCGAGATCGAGCTGCGCAATGTGCACCGCGGCTTCGACGGCGTGCGCGAGCCGCATTTCAATGCCGAACATTTCGAGCGCTGGTGCAAGGGCGAGACCGGCTATCCGCTGGTCGACGCCTGCATGAAGATGCTGGCCGAGACCGGCTGGATCAACTTCCGCATGCGCGCGCTGCTGGTCAGCTTCTCCAGCTACCAGCTGTGGAACCACTGGCGCGAGCCGGCGCTGCACCTCGCGCGAGAATTCCTGGACTACGAGCCCGGCATCCACTACCCGCAGGTGCAGATGCAGTCCGGCGTCACCGGCATCAATACGCTGCGCATCTACAACCCGGTGAAGCAGGCGCAGGACCAGGATCCGGAAGGCGTATTCGTGCGTCGCTGGCTGCCGGCGCTGGAGCAGGTTCCGGATGAATTTATCTTCGAGCCATGGACCATGCCGCCGGAGCTGCAACAGCGGACCGGCGTGATCATCGGCGAGCGCTACCCGGAACCCGTCGTCGACCACGTCGCCTCCGCCCGCCATGCGCGCGAGACGCTGTGGGCGCTGCGCCGCGAGCCCGGGGTGCGTGACGAAGCGCGACGCGTGTTCGACAAGCACGGCAGCCGCAACCCGCAGCGCGAGGGACGGCCGCGCCGCGCGGCGAAATCCAACGACGCTTCAGGCACCGCGAAAGAGACGCCGCAGCTGTCCCTGGGCCTCGAGTGAGGCTGCGATGCTGAAAGGCGCGCTGGCCGCCGGTGCCGCATTCACGCTCTGGGGCGCGTTCCCGGTCTACCTGAGGCTGATGCAGCAGGTGCCGCCGCTGGAGATCCTGTCGCACCGGGTGCTGTGGTCGACCGCACTGCTGCTGTCGCTGCTGGGATTGCGCCGACAATGGGGCTGGATCGCGGCCATCCGCGCGCGGCCGAAAATTGCGTTGTCCTTCGTCGCCAGCGCCGCAATGCTTGGCACCAACTGGGTGGTCTACATCTGGGCCGTGAACGACGGCCACGTCATCGACGCCAGCCTCGGCTACTTCATCACGCCGCTGTTCAATGTGCTGTTCGGCATCGCACTCGGCGAGCGGCTGCGGCCGGTGCAATGGCTGTCGGTCGCACTGGCCACTGCCGGCGTGGTCTGGCTGACGGTGTCTGCCGGCCAGCTGCCGTGGATCGGGCTGGTGATCGGCATTACCTTCGCGCTGTACGGCGTGATCCGAAAGACCGCAGCGCTGGGCGCGCTCGAAGGACTGTCGGTCGAGACGCTGGTGATGCTGCCGGCGGCGGCGTCCTTCCTGCTGTTGCCCGGCAGCGGCTCGTCCCAAGCCTTCGGCAGCGGGATGCCGATCTCGCTGCTGCTGATGTCGGCCGGCCCGGCCACCGCGATACCGCTGCTGCTGTTCTCGTATGGCGCACGGCGCATCCCGCTGTCGCTGGTCGGCCTGCTGCAGTACATCGGCCCGAGCCTGCAACTGCTGCTCGGCGTATTCCTGTATGGCGAAGCGTTCGGCACCACCAAGCTGCTTGGCTTTGCACTGATCTGGTCGGGATTGGCGCTGTACTCCGCCGAGGGCCTGCAGCGCGCCTGGCAAGCGCAGCGGCACGGGACCGCCTGACCTGCCGCGGTTCCGTGCCGGGCCGGCCTCAGGCAAACGGCTTCATCAGCTCGTCGAGGCTGCGCACGGTCGCCATGCCCTCGGGCGTGAGCGCGAGCTTGCGCAGGATGATCTCGCCGACTTCGGGCGGCAGCTGGGTCTCGCTCGGCGGCAGCACGCCGAAAGCATCGGCGACCGGGCCGGAAAGCAGATCGGCCAGCTCGGTGTTGTCGCGGATCCGCTGGTCGATTGCGTCGTCTCGGTAGTTGACATACGGCGACCGTATTGCCCGATAGTAGGGGCGGATGTCTTCCCACAGTGGATGATCCTTGTTGTCCGCATAGAAGTCCGCGTCATCACGGATTGAACCCAAATCAACGCATTGCAACCATGTGTTGCTCGCAAGTCCTGCCGCAAGAAGTACCACGTTCTTCTTCGAAGAATGTCGCGATCCCAGGCTGAAAGTATGCAGAGATTGATTCGATGCCAGAAACTCAGCCAGCGCACTGCATGCGGTAGTCGGCAGCTTATGACCAAAAGTATCCAGAATCAGGGCGCTCACGCCATAAATCTCGTTAAGTGACGGCAACCATGCGAGAAAATCCTGCAAGGATTCTTCCCACATGACTTTGTCATTCCAGCTGGGAATGCGTATTTTCAGGGCACTATCCTCACACCGCCATCGAAAATCACCAACCTGCACAAACGCACCCGACTGCCGGCCCTTGAAGAGCTCAATGAAATTTTTCGTGCCGGTGTTCCAATCCAAATCAATTGATTTCAGGTTGATAACACCCTCACGGGCGTCACCGCATGAGCGTGAAAATGGGTCGGCATTGAGTGGGCAGAGCTTAAAGCCGGACACCCGTATTAATTTGTTTACGTCCAACAAATTCGCGAGCGCCCTTGTCGAAACGCAACCGTGCTGAAAATTCTCATCGTGGAGGGCGAGATGCTCGAGCGTGGAATTTGAAGCAAGGGCCTGGAATAAATCGGCGAAAAATTTGGCGTTTCCATTCACGGAGTGGACATTAACTACTTTTAAACTGCGATAGTTGATGTCAAGTTTTTTTAGACTGCGGTTGCAGCGCAAGGCGTCGAAAAACCCTTGCCAATCGAGGACAGGTATCTCATCGTCATCAGCGGGTACTACATTAATCTCGAGTTGCTCCGGGGTGAGCGTCCCAGCCAACAAAGCCGTCATTCCTTCTATATCTTCTTGTGCACCTACTTCGTCAAATTCGATATTCAATGACTTGAAGTTTTTTTGCTGCGAGAGTGCGTCGAGCAGTACAGGCCAGCCAGAAGGGTTGCGAGGAAAACCCCTAAAAGAGAGACGGATCTCCTGTTCGGGCGCCATCAATCGAATCGCTTGCACGAGCACATCAAATTCCTGCCTGTTTCGAGGGGGGGTTAACTGAATACCCTGACTTCCTGTATGCGCCAGCAGCAATGGACTCCAGGAAGGCTGATTGTTCTTAAGACAGTACGCAATATTTTGCTCCAGCTTCCACGGGCCGTACCGCTTCGTCCCGTTCGGGGATGAGACGTGAGAATCCGGGTTAGGCAGTTCCGCAGGCAGGGGCATTGCCAGCAAATCTTCAAGCCGAAACGGACCCTCGCGCCCCGGACTGCTGGCAGAGCTGCCCCCGTCCTGTCCTGTGCGAGCCTCAGGAAGCGGTACGCGGTAGCCACGGTGAGAAGTTGGAATCAATTTGTGCTCCTGGGTGGAAGTGTCAAAGTTGAACCACGCAATCCGATGTGTCGCGGTCACCGCCTGTCTGAGCCGAGTAGCGCACCCAGCACGCGGCCTCGCCGCTACCGCATCCAGCCCTTGGTAACTCGGCACAAAGAAAGTTCCCGCAGTGGATCATTGTGCGGACAATGCACTGCAGGCCCCGCGCCGGGCTCGGCGGAATTTGTGAGCCCTACCGCGCATCGGTTAACCTACGCGTTTTCCGATGACACGCACCGCCATGGCCAATTACGTCTACACCATGAACCGCGTGGGCAAGATCGTCCCGCCCAAGCGCCAGATCCTGAAAGACATTTCGCTCTCCTTCTTCCCGGGCGCCAAGATCGGCGTACTCGGCCTGAACGGCTCGGGCAAGTCCACGCTGCTGAAAATCATGGCCGGCCTCGACACGGACATCGAAGGCGAAGCCATTCCGATGCCGAACCTGAAGATCGGCTATCTGCCGCAGGAGCCGGAACTGAATCCGGACCTGACAGTGCGGCAGGAAGTCGAGAGCGGCCTCGGCGAGGCCTTCGAAGCGCGCGCCAAGCTCGAACAGGTGTACGCCGCGTATGCAGAGCCGGATGCTGACTTCGATGCGCTCGCGAAGGAACAGGAGCGGCTGGAGTCCATCATCGCGGCGGCTGATGGCGGCAACCTCGAGCTGCAGCTCGAGGTTGCCGCCGATGCGCTGCGGCTGCCGCCGTGGGACGCAAAGATCGGCGTGCTGTCGGGCGGCGAAAAGCGCCGCGTTGCGCTATGCAAGCTGCTGCTGTCGAAGCCCGACATGCTGCTGCTGGACGAACCGACCAACCACCTCGACGCGGAGTCGGTCGACTGGCTCGAGCAATTCCTGCAGCGCTTCCCCGGCACCGTAGTCGGCATCACGCACGACCGCTACTTCCTCGACAACGCGGCCGAATGGATTCTTGAACTCGACCGCGGCCACGGCATTCCGTGGAAGGGCAATTATTCGTCGTGGCTGGAGCAGAAGGAAAACCGGCTGAAGCAGGAAGAAGCGACCGAATCGGCGCGGCAGAAGGCGCTGAAGAAGGAACTCGAATGGGTGCGGCAAAACCCGAAGGGCCGTCAGGCCAAGAGCAAGGCCCGTATCGCGCGCTTCAACGAGCTGTCCGAGCACGAATACCAGAAGCGCAACGAGACGCAGGAAATCTTCATCCCGGTCGCGGAGCGGCTTGGCAATGAAGTGATCGAATTCAAGAACGTGAGCAAGGGCTACGGCGACCGCCTGCTGATCGACAACCTGTCGTTCAAGATCCCGGCCGGCGCAATCGTCGGCATCATCGGCCCGAACGGCGCCGGCAAGTCGACGCTGTTCCGCATGATCTCGGGCAAGGAACAGCCCGACAGCGGCGAGATCACGATCGGCTCGACGGTGAAAGTCTCGGTGGTCGACCAGTCGCGCGCCGAACTCGACAACAAGAAGACGGTGTTCGACGACGTTACCGGCGGCGCCGACCTGCTGACCGTCGGCCGCTTCGAAATGCCGTCGCGCGCCTACCTCGGCCGCTTCAACTTCAAGGGCGCGGACCAGCAGAAGATCGTCGGCAACCTGTCGGGCGGCGAGCGCGGGCGCCTGCACCTCGCCAAGACGCTGCTCATGGGCGGCAACGTGCTGCTGCTCGACGAACCGTCGAACGACCTTGACGTGGAAACCCTGCGTGCGCTGGAAGATGCACTGCTCGAATTCGCCGGCAGCGTGCTGGTGATCTCGCACGACCGCTGGTTCCTCGACCGCATTGCGACGCACATCCTCGCGTTCGAGGGAGAGTCGCAGGTGGTCTTCTTCGACGGCAATTACCAGGAATACGAAGCGGACAAGAAGAAGCGGCTCGGCGAGGAAGGCGCGAAGCCTAAGCGCATCCGCTACAAGCCGCTGCGTACCTGAGCTGCTCCGCACCGCGGCCTGCGGCCGCTTTCTGCATGGCAGCGGACGATCCGGCGCCATGCTCGCAGCCATGAAGAGCGGCACGCGCAGCATTCCGGCAACCTGCCTCGCCAGCGCGTTGGCGAGGGGAAGCGAGAGCAGCCGGCACCCAATCGCGATGTCCTCGGAGCAGATTGCGTGGCCGACATGCAGGCGCTACCCGAGTTATCGTCCCTGACCCAGCGCGGAGAGTATCCTGCTCAGCTGCTCGCAGGCCGAATCCAGTTGCAGCAGGCGAGCAGCGACGGGCAGCATGCCACGCCTGGCGGCCATCATTAGCGGCATGTCTGTCAGGTCGCTGGGCTGCAGCGCCTGCTCGCCAGCAGACGACAGCTGCAACAGGCCGATCGCGGTCGCTTCATCCCCGCGATCGAGCGCATGCCAGAGCGAATTCCTGCCCTGCGGGTCGAGCGTCAATGCCGCATCCGCTGCGTACGGGCAGGCCAGCTGGACCTCAATCTGCCGGCGGTGCCCGCGCCGGATGGACAGTCTCAATACTTCACCGGCACTGGATACCAATTCATCGTCCTGCAATGGACGTGCAGCAACGCCCGGGGCGCGGTAGGGCGGAAGGCGTACCGCATCAGGCCCGGCCCCGGGATCGGGGGATGGCCACACGATCCACGTGGGCGCCCTGCGCGCCAGCGGGCGCAGCAGGGGCGGCCGCCCCTGCTGCAGCTGGGGTCTTTCCTCATGTCGACGCATGGCCGGCGCAAACGCCGAGCATGGTGAGCCGAACGCCGCGATGTTCGTGCGTTTCATGGCGCTTCCTTCGTAAAATGGGGCTGTACTCAGTGCCGGGCACCCCCTGCCGGTTCCTCCTCCGAACACCCGCTGCCTGACCCACATGAACCCCGACCCTTCGCCGGATTGCATCGCCGCACTCGACATCGGCGGCACCAAGATCGCCGCCAGCATTGCCGATGCCAGCGGCCTGCTGCTGCGCGTGGCCGAACCCACGCTAAAGTCCGGACCGCCGGAGACAGTCGCTCGCCAGGGACTGGCACTGATCGACGCCTGCTGCGCACGGGTCGGGCTGGATCCGGCCAGAGTCGGCGCGCTCGGTGTCAGTACCTGCGGGCCGTTCGCGTCACGTGATGGCGCACTGGGCATCATTCCGCCCAATCTGTGCGGCGGACTGCCGAACGGCGATGACCTGCCGAACGACTGGACGTTCCTGCCGCTGCAATCGGTGCTGCGCGAACGGTTCCCGGTGCTGCATATCGCGAACGACTGCGTGGCGGCGCTGCACGGCGAGCGTGCGTTCGGCAACGCGCCGGCGAATTCCATCTATGTCACCTGGAGCACCGGCATCGGCTTCGGCCTGTGCGTGGATGGCCATATCCTGCACGGCAAGGCGGGCAATGCCGGCCATGCGGGTCACATGCTGATGACGGAGCGTTCGGATGCGCTGTGCGGCTGCGGCAATCTCGGCGATCTTGAGGGAATCATCGGCGGCCGCAACTTCGGCAAGCACCTCGGCAAGCCGCTGGCCGAGATCTTCGGCGACGCGCGCCTCGGCGACCCGGCCGCGCTCGAAGTCGTGCGGGAGGCAGCGCACTGGTTCGGGCGCGGCCTGTACAACCTGGTCACTATCCTCGATACCGAGGCGATCTTCGTCGGCGGCAGCGTCTGGCAGCACAACCATGATCTGCTGGCACCGGCCGTACGGCATGAAATCGACAGCCGGTTTGCGGCGCTCACGCGCGGCGTCCGCGTGCAGGGTGCCACCCTGGGCGAACTGGTCGCGGACATGGGTGCATTCGCGCTGGTGATGCCGCCCGCGTGGCTGGATGACTGGCGGACGCGCAGGCCGTGGGAGTCGCGCGGCGCGACAGTCCCGACACCGGACGGCAGCGGATCCCGCACTTCATGAACGCCTGCCGCCCCGGCCCAAAGCCGCTACAATCCGGCGACCAAAAAATACAACGCCGGAGACCCGCTTGCCTTCCCTGTTCCCCGATCCGCTCGTCATTGAACGGCTGACCAAGACTTTCGGCACGCGACGCGCGGTCGATGGCGTCAGTTTCTCGGTCGGCCCAGGCGAGTTCGTCGCCTTGCTGGGCCCGAACGGCGCGGGCAAGTCGACGTTGTTCCAGATGCTGTCGGGGCTGTTTGTCGCCGATGGCGGCAGCGCCCGCGTCGCGGGCCATGACATCGGCATCGAGCCGATCCGCGCACTGGCCGAGCTGGCCATCGTTTTCCAGCAGCCGGCGCTCGACCTCGACCTGTCGGTGGCCGCCAACCTGCAGTTCCAGACCGACCTGCACGGGATACCTCGCGCGGAAGCAAAGAGGCGCATCGCGCACTGGTTGCAGCGCTTCGGGCTGGCAGAGCGCGCAAATGACGCGTGCCGCCAGCTGTCCGGCGGCACCCGGCGCAAGGTCGAGCTTGCGCGCGCGCTGCTGTCCGAGCCGCAGCTCCTGCTGATGGACGAAGCGACGGTCGGCATCGATCCGGCGTCGCGTGCGGCCATCCTGGCCGATGTGAAGGCGCTGTGCCACGAGCGCGCCATGGGCGTGCTGTGGGCCACCCATCTGGTGGACGAGGCCGAAGCCGCCGATCGCATCGTGGTGATGGCAGCCGGCACGGTACGCTTCGACGGCACGGCAAAAGCACTGACGAAGCAGGCGGACCAGGACACGCTGCTCGACGCCTTCCTGCAACTCACAAGGTCGGAGGCCCGGGCATGAAACTGCAACATGCACGCCTTGCGCTGGCTGCGGTCGCCGGGCGCGAGATCCACAAATTCCTGCGCCAGCCGGGCCGGCTGGCCTCGTCGCTGGTGCGTCCGCTGCTGTGGATGGTGGTGTTCGCGGCTGGCTTCCGGCAAATGCCGGACCTCGGCTCGGTGGTGCCGTTCGACCCCGGCCTCGACTACCGGCTCTACCTGGTGCCCGGGCTGGCGCTGATGGTCTGCCTGTTCAATGGCATGCAGTCGTCGCTGGCGATGGTGTACGACCGCGAAATGGGCGTGATGCGCCTGCTGCTGACTGCGCCGCTGTCGCGCACCTACCTGCTGGCCTGCAAGCTGATGGGCGGCGCCTTCCTGTCGGTATTGCAGGCGCTGGCCTTCCTGTTGCTGGTACTGGCCTGGCAGATCGGGCTGGCGCCCTGGCAGCTGCTGACTGCCCTGCCGGTGCTTGCACTCGGCGCGCTGATGCTGTCGGCGTTCGGCCTGGTGCTGTCGGTCTATATCCGGCAGCTGGAGAACTTCGCCGGCACGATGAACTTCGTGATTTTCCCGATGTTTTTCCTGTCCCCTGCGCTCTACCCGATCGCGCGCATGCGCGACGCTGGAGCCGACCTGATTTACCGCATCGCGTCGCTGAACCCGTTCACGCATGCAGTCGAAGCGCTGCGGCATGCGCTGTATGGCGAATTCGCCGGCGGCCCGCTGCTGGTGGTGACTGCATCCACCGTCGTCTTCTTCCTCGTGGCCGCCGCCGGCTACGACCCCCAGCGCGGACTGATCCGCTCTGCGCGCGGCGGCTGAGCACCGCCGGCGATCCGGCGGCAGCGGCCCCTACTCATCCCGGCGCAGTTCGTCGGGATGATCCTGCTCCCCGTCGGGGCAGCGCATGAAGCGCACCAGATAGCCCTCGCGCCAGTCGACGCCCTCCTCGCCCAGATAATTGTTCTGAACGAAGTAAGCCTGGTGTTCGCTGTCGATGCGGCGATGGCAATTGGCAAAATGGTCACGACCAAATTTCCGGTACTGCAGCACATGCACCAGCTCGTGGACGATGAAGGAATTGTCCATCGGGTCGGCCGGGTTCAGCGAATCGCGCAAATAAATCCGATAGCCCTCGGTGTCGAACAGCGCCGCCACGGTGTTGCAGCGCGTCGGCGCTTCCGGACAGACCTTCTCCGCCAGCGCCTGCGCGCTCAGCTGCTCGATCGGCGGCAGGTCCGCGACCTCCATCGCCGGCAGTGACGAGTAACGGATGGCGGCGGCCAGCAGCCTCGCCAGCAATTCGGCCGACAGCATCATGCTTGCTCCTCTTTTAATTGTTTTCCACCCGCCCGCGCAGCGCTAGAAGGAATCGTGCCAAGCCGCCGTGGCAGGCGCACGGCAATCTGTTGCGCGCCCGTGCTGCTCAAACTTGTGACAGTTGGCTGTTTTTGTCACAGCAGATCCTGTGGCAGTTGAGCGTTTTTGCGCTTTACGGGCGTTTTTGATGAGAGATTTTCATGGCACGCACTTTGCCTTTGAAAAACGGTTGCTTCAGCACCGGCACACCCTCTGTGCCAGTGCAGTGCACACAACCTTATAGCCAATTTGGCATAACCATGGGGAGATGAGAGATGAAGAGGAAACTTCTTGCGTCCGCAATCGGCCTGGCGCTGATCACGGGTTCGTCGGCATTCGCCGCCGCCGTGACCGACGCAATGATCGAGAACGACGCCAAGAGCACCAACGACGTGCTGAGCTGGGGTATGGGCCAGCAGGGCCAGCGCTTCTCGCCGCTGACCAAGATCAACACAGGCAACGTCGCCAAGCTGGTGCCGGCCTGGTCGTTCTCGTTCGGTGGTGAAAAGCAGCGCGGTCAGGAATCGCAGCCGCTGGTCCACAACGGCCGCATGTTCGTCACCGGCTCCTATTCGCGCATCTTCGCGCTCGATGCGAAGAGCGGCAAGAAGCTGTGGAAGTACGAGCATCGCCTGCCGGACGGCATCATGCCCTGCTGCGACGTGATCAACCGCGGCGCCGCACTGTTTGACAACCTGGTTATCTTCGCAACCCTGGACGCGCAGCTGGTCGCGCTGAACCAGGAAAGCGGCCAAGTGGTCTGGAAAGAGAAGATCGACGATTACGCAGCCGGCTACTCGGCATCGGCTGCTCCGCTGATCGCTGGCGGCCTGCTGCTGACCGGTGTGTCGGGCGGCGAATTCGGCGTCATCGGCCGCGTCGAGGCGCGCGATCCGAAGACCGGCAAGATGGTCTGGACCCGTCCGGTGGTCGAAGGCCACATGGGCTACAAGTATGTCGACGGCAAGGCTGTCGAGAACGGCATCTCGGGCACGACCAACAAGACCTGGCCGGGCGACCTGTGGAAGTCGGGCGGTGCAACGACCTGGCTCGGCGGCACCTATGATCCGTCCACCGGCCTGGCGTACTTCGGCACCGGCAACCCGGCACCGTGGAACAGCCACCTGCGCCCCGGCGACAACCTGTTCTCGACCGCGACTGTCGCTATCGACGTCAAGACCGGCCAGATCAAGTGGCACTACCAGAACACCCCGAACGACGGCTGGGACTATGACGGCGTGAACGAATTCGTCACGTTCGACATGAACGGCAAGCGCATGGGTGCGAAGGCAGACCGCAACGGCTTCTTCTACGTGAACGATGCGAAGACCGGCAAGCTGGAAAACGCTTTCCCGTTCGTGAACAAGATCACCTGGGCCACTGGCATCGACCTGAAGACCGGCCGCCCGAACTACGTGCCTGAGAACCGCCCGGGCGACCCGACCAAGGGTCCGGACGGCAAGAAGGGCAACGTCGTGTTCTCGGCTCCGTCCTTCCTGGGCGGCAAGAACCAGATGCCGATGGCCTACAGCCCGAAGACCGGCCTGTTCTACGTGCCGGCCAACGAGTGGGGCATGGAAATCTGGAACGAGCCCGTCACCTACAAGAAGGGTGCGGCTTACCTGGGCGCCGGCTTCACCATCAAGCCGCTGAACGACGACTACATCGGCGCAATGCGCGCGGTGGATCCGAAGTCGGGCAAGATCGTCTGGGAAGTCAAGAACTCCGCTCCGCTGTGGGGCGGCGTCATGGCTACCGCCGGCGACCTGGTGTTCTACGGCGTGCCGGAAGGCTACCTGAAAGCGGTTGACGCGAAGTCGGGCAAGGAACTGTGGCAGTTCCAGACCGGTTCGGGCATCGTCGCACCGCCGATCACCTGGGAAGAAGGCGGCGAGCAGTATGTCGCAGTCGTGTCCGGCTGGGGCGGTGCAGTCCCGCTGTGGGGCGGCGAAGTGGCCAAGAAGGTCAACTTCCTCGAGCAGGGCGGCTCCGTGTGGGTCTTCAAGCTCGCCAAGTAATCGCTTTACTCCCGCCTGCATTGGGATACTGAATTCGTAGCATCATCCCATGCAGCTTTGGCCGACGGTTCGCCGTCGGCCTTTTTGTTTTCGGGCGCCGGAAAGACGAACCGCAGACGAAAAAAAACCGGCCGAGGCCGGTTTTCCGGGGGCACTGCCGGTCAGGGCAGTTTGAAATCCGTCAGCTGCATGGTGATCTTCCCGCCCGACCACATTGCCGAAGCCAGCGGCTCCTCGCGTTCGAGCTTGACCAGTCCGACGCCCTTGCAGAACCATTCCTTGCTGGTGACCGGGATGTCGGTGAAGCCCTGTACCGCATCCAGATAGAGCGGCAGGCTGCCAAGTCCGACCGCGAGCGCGCAGTCCTTGAAGGTGCCGGCCGGCACGGTCACCGTCTGGTCGACGGCTTCGATGGTGTAAGTCATCAGCACCTTGGGCATCTTCACTTCGCGCTGCCCGAGGTCAGTCTTCGGCGCGATCGCGAACGGCTCGCTCGGCACCATCCATGACGCGCCCTGCGTGACCGGCAGCTTGATGACGGTGCGTGCATTGCGGTCCAGCTTCGCGATCTCTTCGACGTCAGTCCGCTTTGCGATCCGCGCAATCCCGACCTTGTCCTTGCGCAGCCAGTACTCGATGCCGATATTGCCAGGCACCTCGATGCGGCGCACCCAGACCTGGTCGCCGCCCTCGTAATCGATGGTGCGGTCGACGCGTGCCAGGTAAGTCTCGCGGGTCAGGATGCCATTGATATCCGACGCGACGTCGTACTCCCAGCTGGCGCCGACGTCGAGCGGAAAATAGGAGTCGCCTTGCGGCTGGCTGGAACAGCCGGCGGCCAGCAGCGCTGCGGCGATCAGTGTCAGGCGGGTCATCATCACTTCTCCGGCAGGCGGGTCATCGGTGCATCGGACACGCGCAGCTTGATCTTGTTGTCGGCATTCACCTTGAACCACGAGCTGCCGCTGCCACCGCCGGCGCGCTCGACCACGCCGACCTGGCGGATGCCCTGGCGCGACTTGCGCTGCGCCTCGGACAGCTGCGAGTGGTTTTCCTTCAGGTAGGGCAGCTTGTAGGCGCGCGGCGTCGTCACCGGACGGTTGCTGTCCAGCGGCGTGACCCACAGGTAGATTGCGCCGTCCACGCCGCGCTCCTTGTTGGGCTCCTCGATCACGGCGGACACGATGGCGAATTTTTCAGGCAGCACGCGCGGCGTCGGCCAGCCCAGCATGTCCTCGAAGGTATGGTTGGCGATGAAATAGGTGAGGGAGACCACCACCACCATCGAGATTTTTATCCAGCGTTTCCACGCAGTCGCGAGGCACAGCACCAGCAGCAACAGCGCGACGGCCAGGTAAAGGAAAGTCAGCATCAGGGAAGAGTTCGTCATGATCGCGGAACGAGTGTTTTTGGGAGGGTATTAATGTCGCGTACGCTGCCGTCGGGCTCGACGGTGAAGCGGACCGCGGTCTTTTCGTCGCCTTTGCGCTCGAGCTTGACGGTGCCGTAATAGACCACGTCGGCCTTGGGATTGACCTTGACCACCGACACCGTGGCATCGACCGGTTCGCCGTTCTTGCTTTCGTAATAGTTCAGGTTGACGGTGTACTCGCCGGGCGCGAAGCCGCGGATGGTCACCACCTCCTGGTTCAGCGGGTTCACCACATCCTTGCCGTTGACGTTGATGGTGTCGCCGGCCAGGCCGCGGTCATCGCGGTCGAGGTGCATGAGGCCCGCCTCGCGCTGGCGGAACCAGGCCATCACGCCGTTCGAGTCCTCGACATAGGTGTCGATGTCGTTCGGGTTCAGGTCCGGCCACGAGACGGTGATGATGAATTCCGCCTTGGCCGGTATGTCGCCCTCTTTCTTCGCCTTCGGGTTCATCGCCAGCAGCGCGATAATGAAACAGAAAACGAAGGCGATCAGGATGTTGAACAGCATGTCGTAGAAGGGGTCGACTTCCCCTTCGCGACGCTTCTGCCGCAAGCTCACGCCAGGTCCTGACGGGTCAGCTTGGCAAGGCGTGTTTCAGCGAACTCAAGCGCATCGCCCAGCACACCGTCGCCGCAGCGGTCCATGCGCACCAGCTGGACGCCGAGCAGCATGTTGGCCACCAGGCCGACCGCGGTCGCCAGCAGCGCGATACCGAGACCGCCGGTCAGCGTCTTGAGCAGCGACGCGGACTGCGAGGCGTCGAAGGCCTGCATGTTCGAGATGTCGAGCGCCAGTATGGAGAAGCCGATCACCTTGCCCAGCAGGCCAAGCTTGATCTGGATGCCGTTCACCCACCATGCGGCTTCGCTGGGGCCGTGCAGGCGCTCGGCGAGCACCTCGGTCAGCTGCGAATTTTCGTAGTCATGGCGGCGGCTCTTCTCGAGCAGCGCGGTGAAATAGTCGTGCACCGCGCCGGCCACGCCGGTCGGCGCCTGCGCCGGCCCGTAATGCGGACGACTGGCCAGCACCCACGCATCGAGCGCCTGCCGCTCGCGCATCAGTCGCCATGAGCGCAGCCCCACCCACAGCGTGGAGAGAATGAATACCGCAATGATGGACAGCGTGATGCCGGTCGGGTCGGCATCGACCAGCGTGCCCCACACGTTGGCGCGCCATGCGAGGAAGGCGGCAAAGACCAGCACGCCCACGAAGCACAGCCACTGGAGGAAGAAGGCATCCGCGGAAGGCGCCAGCGGGTTCGGTGCCGCCGCAGGCAGGCCGGCAAGACTGCCGGTGGCTGGGGTGGCACGCGATTGAAAGATTCGGGAAAGCGGTATCAACCGTCGTGCCACTGCATTCATGCTACGTAACCTTGTCTCGTTCTTGTTGTGCCGATTCCGCCGCGAAGCGCAGCGAATTTGCGTCATTGCGGAATACCAGCGGCTTCTCTTCCACCGGGCGGTTCCGGCCCCTCAGCACGATCTGTTTCACATCGTCGTGGTGCGGCGACTTGCCGCAGACCGGATCCGCGTTTTCCGCGTCGCCCGTGAGCGCATAGGCCTGGCAGCGGCAGCCGCCGAAGTCCTTTTCCTTGTCGGGGCAGGTGCGGCAGGGTTCTTTCATCCAGCCATAGCCGCGGAACCGATTAAAAGCCTCGCTGTTATACCAGATATCACGCAAAGTTTCCTCAGTTACATTCGGAAATTTAAGTCCTGGCAAGGTTTGCGCTGCATGGCAGGGCAGCGCCGCACCGTCGGCTGCGACCGCAAGAAAAACCGAGCCCCAGCCGTTCATGCAGGCCTTGGGCTTGTCCTCGAAATAATCGGGCACGACGAACAGCAGGCGGAGCTTGTTGCCCAGCTTTGCGCGGTATTCATTGACGATCGCCTCGGCGCGCTCGAGCTGCTCGCGCGTCGGCATCAGCTGGTCGCGGTTGACCATGCCCCAGCCGTAATACTGGGTGTTGGCCAGCTCGAGGTATTCCACGCCCATCTCGACCGCCATCTCGATGATGCGGCCGACATGGTCAAGGTTGTACCGGTGCAGCACCACGTTCAGCACCATCGGGTAGTCGTACTTCTTGATCAGCTTCGCGACGCGGTTTTTCAGGTCGAAGGTCTTGGTACTCGACAGGAAGTCGTTCATTTCCTTGGTCGAGTCCTGGAACGACAGCTGGATGTGGTCCAGCCCGAGTGCCTTCATCTTCGCGATGCGTTCCTCGGTCAGGCCGATGCCGGAGGTGATCAGGTTCGTGTAGAAGCCCAGCTGGTGCGCCTCGCCGATCAGTTCCTCGAGGTCGTCGCGCAGCAGCGGTTCGCCGCCCGAGAATCCCAACTGCGCGGCGCCCAGCTTGCGCGCCTGCCGCAGCACGTCCTTCCACTGGTCGGTCGACAGCTCTTTCTTGTTGCCTGCATAGTTCAGCGGGTTATAGCAGAACACGCAATGCAACGGACAGCGATAGGTGACTTCAGCCAGCAGCCACAGCGGTGGCGCAATGTTCGATTGGTCAGACAATCCAGCCTCTCTCGGTCGCAATTTCAAGGAATCCCGTAACGTCCTTCTCGAGCCCGGTCGCATTGAAGGCCTGCTCGATATCGGCGACGATCGCCTGCACGTCGCGCTCGCCGTCACAGCGTTTGAGGATTTCGGATGCCGGCTGGTTCAGTTTCACCATGCCTTCCGGGTACAGCAGCACGTAGCAGCCCTGCGCCTCTTCGTACTGCATGCGGAACAGCTTCGCCAGCTTCGGCTTCATCGACAGGTCGATCATGGGCGCGCTCACGGATAGGCCTTCTCGATCGCGTCCGAGATCTGCCACAGCACATCCAGCTTGAACTGGAGGATGTCGAGCGCACGCTCCTGCTGCGCGCGCGTGGTGAAGTAATCGAGCGTCACTTGCAGGCCGTGCTCGACGTCGCGCTGAGCGAGCGGCACGCGGCTGCGGAAATACGCGAGGCCCTCGTCCTTCACCCACGGATAATGCGTCGGCCAGTTCGCGAGGCGGTCCTTGTGGATCTTCGGCGCGAACATTTCGGTCAGGGACGAGCACACCGCTTCCTGCCACGGGCGCTGGCGCGCGAAGTTCACATACGCGTCCACCGCGAACTTCACGCCCGGTACGACCTTCTTCAGCGACCACAGCTCGTCGCGCGGAATGCCGACCGCGTCGCCCAGCCGCGACCATGCCTCGATGCCGCCTTCCTTGTCGCCGTAGCCGTCATGGTCGAGGATGCGCTCGATCCACTTGCGGCGCACCTCGCGGTCCGGCATGTTCGACATGATGGCCGCGTCCTTGATCGGGATCATCACCTGATAGTAGAAGCGGTTGATGACCCAGCCGCGGATCTGGTCCGGCGTCAGCTTGCCCTCGTTCATCTTCACGTTGAACGGATGGTTGATGTGATAGTTGTCGCCCTTCGCGCGCAGCTTCGCCTCGAACTCCTCGCGGCTCCACGGCATCTGTTCTTCTATCTTGGTCGGTGCGTTCATTGAATTCCTCACAAAATGAGCGGAGTGAAACGGAGCGGTCGCCGGCTAGGCGCGCCGCTGAAGACAGTACGAATGTACGGCGAAGCGGTGCAACGACGCCGGCGGCATTTTCGAGGGATTCACAGCTCGATCTCCATTCCGTCGAAGGCTACTTCGATGCCGTGCTGCGCGAGGGTCACGCGCTCGGCCGAGTCTTCGTTCAAGATAGGGTTGGTGTTGTTGATGTGAATGAGCACCTTGCGGCGCGCGCCGACGCCGTCGAGCACTTCGATCATGCCGCCGGGGCCGGACAGCTGCAGGTGGCCCATGTCGGCCGCGGTCTTCTGCGTCAGGCCGAGCGTGATCATCTCGTCGCCGGTCCACACCGTGCCGTCGACCAGCACGCAGTCGGCCGCGTTCATCGCTTCGAGCACATGCGGCTCGATCTCGCCGAGGCCCGGCGCGTAGAACAGCTTCTTGCCGGTCTCGAGGTTCTCGATCATCAGGCCATTGTTGTCGCCCGGGCCCGGGTTCTCGCGATGCGGCGAATACGGCGGCGCCTTGCTCTTCAGCGGCAGCGGATGGAAGCGGATGCCGGCGATGCCCGGCACTTCGATCGGCGCAAAGCGGGTGGCGTCAGCCGACAGGCCATCGATCGCATGGCGCTCGACGCCGCAGTAGTGCGACAGCACTTTCGCCAGCGGCAGGCCGTGGTTCAGGTCGTCCCACACCGACTCGGTGCAGTACAGGTTCAGCTTCTTCTTCCCTTCGCGCAGCATCAAGAGGCCGGTGATGTGGTCGATCTGCGCGTCCATCACCATCACGGCCGCGATGCCGGAATCGCGGATCGCGCGCGCCGGCTGCAGCGCCGGGTTCGAGCGGATCTGCTGCAGGATGTCGGGCGACGCATTGATCAGCACCCAGTCGGTGCCATTGGCCGATACGGCGATCGACGACTGCGTGCGCGCCTTGGCATTGATGCTGCCCTTGCGCACGCCGGCGCAGTTGGGGCAATTGCAATTCCATTGCGGGAAACCGCCGCCCGCCGCGGAACCGAGGACCAGTATTTTCATGATTTTCAGGAGTTGGCTTTAATTCTTGCGCTTAGGCTCGCCTGCGCGATTCGGAAGGGGACGGCGGCCGCATTCGCCGCCTGCAGTGCGCAGGGCAGCGTCGCCACGCAGGGCGAGCGGTGGTGTTGCGTGCATAATCGTCTCCTGTCTCGTCGCTTGCAATCCGGCGTTTTCCCTCTGCAGAGAGGCGTTTTCGACCAGTGATCGCAGCCCGCAGACTATTCAAATTTGATTGAGGGCTGCTGACATTCTAGCCCCGGAAAGCCACCTGAATACCGATGCCTCATCAGCCCTTCGACCAGCAGGACTTGCCCGTCGGCGACGGCCACACGCTGCGCGTTGCGCAATACGGAAGACCCGACGGCTCAGCGGCCGTCGTGCTGCACGGCGGCCCGGGCAGCGGCACGCAGCCATCGGTGCTCGACTGGTTCGACCTCTCGCGGCAGCGCGTGGTGCTGTTCGACCAGCGCGGCGCCGGACAGTCGCAACCGCAGGGCGAAACCGCCGGCAACGACAGCGCCGCGCTGGTCGCCGACATCGAGCGCATTCGCGAGCGGCTCGACATCGATCGCTGGATGGTCATCGGCGGCTCCTGGGGCGCGACGCTCGCGCTGCTGTATGCGGGCGCGCATGCCAAGCGCATCAGCGCGCTGGTGCTGCGCGGCAGCTTCCTCGCGAGCGAACGCGAACTGCATTGGTTTTTCCAGTCGCTGTGCGCGATGGTGCCGGCCGGCTGGTCGCGAATGACGGCAGGCTGGACGGACGCACAGAAAAACGCGGTGTGCCGCACGCTGTGCGATGCGCTGCTCGGCGCAGACCGCGCGCAGCAGGAAGATGCCGCACGCCGCTGGCATGACTACGAAAACGCGGTGATGCTGGCGATGGCCGGCAGGGACGACGCGCCGCCGCTGCAGGACGTGCCGGCGCGCGTGCTGAACAAATACCGGATACAGGCGCATTACCTGGCAAACCGCTGCTTCTGCAGCGAGGACGAGCTGCTGCAGGCGGCTGCCGGATTGAGGACAGTGCCGATGACGATCGTGCACGGCACGCACGATCTGGTCTGTCCGCCGGAAAATGCGATCAGGCTGCAGGCAGCGAACCCTTCGGCGCGACTGGTGTGGGTAGCCCGGGGCACGCACACGCCGGCCGACCCGGCGATTGCGGCCGCGCTGAAAGAGGCGGTATCGTCACTGAGAACGGCGGGCTGAGCCGCCGCTTATTTCTGCAGCTTGCGGTAAATGGTGTTGCGCGACACACCGAGCGCGCGCGCGGCGGCCGACACATTGCCCCGGTGCTCGTCGAGTGCGCGCTGTATCGTCAGCAGCTCGACATCCTCCAGCCTGGCGCTCTGCGGCAGCCCTGGCACTGCCTGCACGCTGTCAGCAACCTGCGGCACCGCCGCCGCACCGGCGTCCTCGAGGAAATCTTCGGGCAGGTGCTCGACCCGCACAATGCGTTCCGGGCCGGCCATCACCATGGCGGTACGCAGCAGGTTGGTCAGCTGGCGGAAGTTGCCCGGCCAGTTGTGGCGCTTGAACATTGCCATCACTTCCGGCGATACCCGGTAGGGTTCGCCGTCCGACTCCGAGTTCAGCAGCCGCCCGATCACGACCTCGAGGTCGCTGCGCTCGCGCAGCGGCGGCAGCCGCACCACCAGGCCGTTCAGCCGGTAGTACAGGTCTTCTCTGAACTGGCCCTTGCCGATCATGTCGCGCAGGTTGCGGTTGGTCGCGCAGATCAGCGCGACATTCACCGGAATCGACTTGTTGCTGCCCAGCGGCATGACCAGCCGCTCCTGCAGAACGCGCAGCAGGCGCGCCTGCAGCGGCAGCGGCATGTCGCCGATCTCGTCGAGGAACAGCGTGCCGCCGTTGGCCTGCAGGATCTTGCCGGTGCTGCCCTTCTTGCGCGCGCCGGTGAATGCGCCATCCTCGTAGCCGAACAGCTCGGATTCGATCAGGGTCTCGGGGATGGACGCGCAGTTGACGGCGACGAATGGGCCGCCCGAGCGCGGCGAATCATTGTGGATTGCCTGCGCCAGCAACTCCTTGCCAGTGCCGGTCTCCCCGGTGATCAGGATCGGGATGTCGCGCCCCATCACCAGATTCACTTTGCGAATCAGCGCAGAGACTTTCTCGTCGCCGGTATCGAGGTAGTGCAGGCTCGACAAGCGCCGGCTCGCCGTGCCATCGTCCGACTGCGATCCCCGCTTCTGGGCCGACGCGGCGCGTGGTCGCGTGTCCGGCTCGACCGCGGCCGACTGGAATACCAGATTGGGCGCGCGCAGCTCGGCACGCGCAGACACGCGCACGCCGTTGTGCAGGCAAAGGTCGAGCAGGGTCGGCGCGGCCGTCCGATAGTGATCAAATAATGCCGACACCGGCATGCCGAACAACGAGCTGAAGGTATGGGTCTGCAGCGCGGCCAGCGGCAGGCCGAGCTGGAACAGGCCGCTGCGGTTGGCCGACAGGAAGCGGCCTGACATCGAGAACGACGCAATGCCTTCCATCAGCGTGCCGATGAATTCCGGCCGGCTGTGGAAATGCAGCGTGATCGCATCGTCGAATGCTGCGGAGAACAGCTGGTTCTCGATCATCTGCGCTGACATGCGCACCAGTGCCATCGTGTGCTTGTGGAAGCTGCGGTGGTCGCCGGTCACGTCGAGCACGCCGATCAGCCGTCCCTGATGGTCGATGATCGGGGCGGCCGAGCAGGTGAGAAAGTGATTGATGGTCAGGAAATGCTGGTCGGCGTGCACCAGGGTCGGCGCCTGCTCCGCAATGGCCGTGCCTATCGCGTTCGTCCCCTTGCTCTTTTCCGACCACGCAACGCCCGGACACAGGGCCACGCGGTCAGCCTTCTCGACGAAATCGTCATCGCCCAGCGTGTGCAGGATCGTCCCTTGTGCATCGGTGAGGATCACCATGCTGTGGGTGTTGACGATCTGCTCGTACAGGGTCTCCATCACCGGCAGCGCATAAGTGGACAGCCCGCGGTTCAGGTCCATCTTGCAAGCCAGGTCGGCCTTCAGGATGGGCGAATAATCCGGCTGCGTGTCGGGTGTGAGGCCGTAGTCGGCCGAGCGGCGATGGGATTCCTCGATCATGGCAGCCTGTTCGGACGCATGAAACATGCCGGGCGACGTGAACTGCCGTTCCGGCAATGCCAATCTTGAAACCCGCGACTCTTCGCCTGAACCCGCGATCGCGGGCAGTTGTCCCTGCGCCATCTGTCATCCCCAGCTGTCTCGGTGTCTCTTTTTTTATCGCTATTGTCGGCGGGAATGTAACACTTGTACCGTTCTGACGCAAAAGGAGAATAAAGGCCAGACTTTGCCTGCCATTAAGGCTTGGCACGGCTATTGCGACTAGGTGTCCGCTTTGGCCGGGCGACAGGATTTGCAAAATCGCAAGCCCACGCTGCGCCCCCTGCATCGGGGTTCGGCCGCCGATTTCTTCAACCTTTCGGAGTTTTGCAATGACCATCTTCACCCGTCTGGCTGCACGCGGCCTCGCCGGCGCCGCAGCCCTTCTCCTCTCCACGGCCGTGCTCGCCCATGGCGACGTGACGCCGCAGGCGGTCGACACCTCGAGCCTGAAAAAGCTGGGCGACACCTGGACGGCATCGAATCCGTACCGCGGCGACAAGCCGGCGATCAAGGTCGGCGAGTCGGCCTACACCCAGAACTGCGCGCGCTGCCACGGCATCGAAGCCATCTCGGGCGGCATCGCACCGGACCTGCGCATGTTGGACAAGGACTGCATGGGCATGGCCAACAAGGAAGCCTGCTTCGCCGAGATCGACGAGTACTATGCAAACACCGTCCGCAAGGGCCGTGTGCGCAATGGCGCCGTCTACATGCCGCCGTTCGAAGGCATCCTGCAGCAGGAAGCGGTGTGGGCGATCAAGGCCTATCTGGAAACCCGCCGCGAGAAGTAATCTGCCGTCACTGCCGGGCGCGGCCGATGGCAGCGCCCGGACCGGCCGGCCGCCCTTGCCGGCCGTGTATCATCCCCACGAAGACAAAAGCGCGAGACGCCCCCCAATACAACGCGCATCGGAGACAAGCATGCCCCGCCTCACCCGCCGCAGCCTGCTGGCCGCATTGCTCGCCAGCCTGACCCTTGCCCTGACCGCCCCGGCGATGGCCGATTTCGACAAGATCCGCGCCAGCGGCAAGCTGTCGGTGGCCGTCTATGACGACTTCCCGCCGTATTCGGGCAAGCAGGGCGGCATCGACCATGACATCGCCAGCGCCATCGCCGACAAGCTCGGGCTGAAGCTGTCGCTGATCCCTTTCCCGGCCGGGGAGGATATCTCGGATGACCTGCGCAACATGGTCTGGAAAGGCCACTACCTCGGCATCGGCCCGGCCGACCTGCTGATGCACGTGCCGGTCGACCGCAGCGTGATGCAGAAGAATGACAATGTCGAGATCTTCGCGCCCTATTACCGCGACACCGTGCAACTGGTGCGCAACCTGAAGGCGATACCCGACATGAACGGCATCGAATCGCTCGAAGGCAAGCGGATCGGCGCAGAGAAGGTATCGATCTCGGCCATGGTGCTGCTCGGCGAACCCAGCCTGCGCGAGCGCGTGGCCATTTATGCGTCCGGCGTCGAGGCGCTGCAGAAGCTGAAGGCCGGCGAGCTTGACGCAGTGGTCGCCACCCGCGCCGAAATCGAATCGACGATCCGCAATGACCCCGCATTCGAAGTGACCGACGCGCCGTTCCAGCGCCTGCCGCGCAAAGGCTGGGTGATCGGCATGGCCGTCAAGAAGGACAGCACCGAGCTTGCGCAGGCCGTGCAGAAGGCGGTCAACGACCTGTTCGAATCGGGCGAGATGGCCAAGCTGTTCGAGAAGCACGGCGTGCGCTCGGTCAAGCCCTGACCCATCACGCATGACCATGCGCCGGCTGCTGGCGTTCGTGTTCCTGCTGTGCGCGGCGCTGGCCGCCCACGCAGGGGTGATGACCCGGCAGGCGCTGTCGCAGAAATTTCCGTCGCCGCTGATCGTCGGCGAGAAAGACCGGGAACTGCCGGTCTGGCCCATCTTCAAGCAGGAAATGACGTCGACCGAACTGGTCGGCTATGTGTTCGAATCGATCGACTTCGTATCCCTGCCCGGCTTCGCGGGCGCACCGATCAACCTGCTGGTGGCGATCGATCCGAAGGGTACCTTCATCGACGTGCAAGTGGTCTCGCACCACGAACCGGTATTCCTCGAGGGCTATGGCCCGCAGCCGCTGTTCAACTTCGTCAGCCAGTACAAGGGCCTGTCGCTGACGCAGAACATCGGCATCGAGACCGGCACCCGCAAGAGCGCGAAGATGGACGGCAACAACGTGCGCATCGACGGCGTGTCCAAGGCGACGGCTTCGGTCCGCATCATCAACCAGACCCTGCTCTCCTCCTCGCTGGCGGTCGCCCGCAAGAAGCTGGGCTTCTCCGGCAGTCACGATCCGGACCAGATCGCGCGCCTGAAGCCGGACTACTTCGAGCGGCACACGCCGACCGAACTGTTCGGCCGCGACCTGGTCAGCCATCTGTCACTGACCAACCGCGACGTCGACAAGGCATTTGCCGGCACCGAGGGCGAAGGGCTGGACACCGAAGGCCGCGCCGATCCCGACGGCCTGTTCATCGACCTGTATGCGGCGCTGGTTTCTGCGCCCAGCATCGGCAGGAACCTGCTCGACGCGGCCAGCTGGGAGCGACTGGCCGGCCGCCTCGAGAAAGGCGACCATGCGATCCTGGTGATGTGGGGCGGCCGCTATACGCTCACGCCGGATGAATTCACGCCCGGCACCTCGCCCGAGCGGCTGACGCTGGCGCAGGGCGGCCTGCCGATCGAGGCGCGCGACCTCGATCTTGACCTGCGGCTGGCCGACGGCGCACCGGTTGCGCCGGAACGGATGATGGTGCTGCGGGTGATCGCACAGTCCGGCCTCGACCTGTCCAAGCCGCTCGAGTTCTCGTTGAATGTCAAACGCGAGAAGGGCATGGTCTATCCCGAGATCATCCGCGCGGCGCTGCCGCTCAAGATCCAGGTGCCGGAGCGCTTTTATGACGTGCCGGCAGGCGACGACAAAACCTACGCGAGTATCTGGCGCGCGCGGCTGCCGGAGCTCGCGGTGCTCGGCGCCGCGCTGCTGCTGCTGTCGGTGCTGCTGTCGCAGCAGCGCTGGCTGACGGCGAGCGCGCGCCGCTTCACGCTGATTCGCATCGCCTTCCTGTCGTTCACGCTGGGTTTCATCGGCTGGTTCGCCCAGGGCCAGCTGTCGATCGTGAACATGACCGGCCTGCTGCAGGCGCTGAAGGATGGCCGCAGCCTCTCCTTCTTCCTCTACGACCCGATGACGGTATCGCTGTGGGCATTCGTGGCGATCACTTTTTTCGTGTGGGGGCGTGCGACCTTTTGCGGCTGGCTGTGCCCGTTCGGCGCGCTGCAGGAACTGGTGGCCCGCATCGCACGACGGCTGCGCGTGCCCCAGATCCGGATCCGCATGCAGACCGACGCGACACTCAAGCGCATCAAATACGTGCTGCTGGCCGCGATACTGCTGTCGGCACTGTTCCTGCCGCGACTGGCCGACAGCCTGGTCGAGATCGAACCGTTCAAGACAGCGATCACGCTGTATTTCGTGCGCTCGTGGCCATTCGTGCTGTATGCCGTCGGCCTGGTGCTGGCCAGCGCATTCGTCTACAAGTTTTTCTGCCGCTACCTGTGCCCGTTCGGCGCCGGCCTCGCGGTGCTCGGCAAGCTGCGGCTGTTCAAGTGGCTGCCGCGCCGCGCCGAATGCGGCACGCCCTGCCAGACCTGCCGCCACCGCTGCGATTACCAGGCAATCCGCCCGGACGGTGGCATTGTCTATGACGAGTGTTTTCAGTGCATGGACTGCGTGGTGATCTACCACAGCGACACCCGGTGCGCACCGCGCATCCTGCAGGCACGGCGCGGCGTGACCATCCCGGTGCGCGCGGTGCATACGAAGGAGGCTGCATGAGGCGACGTACCCTGATCAAGGCCGCGCTGGGCAGCGCAATGCTCGGGACCGGTGGGTGGTGGGTCGGGCGCGAGCGGCTGCAGGAGTTTTCTGCCGCCGGCATCGCGTTCGGCACGACCGTGGCGCTGCGCGTGCTGCACGACGATGAAGCGACCGCGCGCGCGGCGCTCGATACCGCGATTGCCGCCGTGCAGAACGTCGACCGGCTAATGAGCGTGTATCGCGCCGACAGCCAGCTGTCGCTGCTGAACCGCGACGGCAAACTGGGCGCTCCCGACCCGCGCTTCGTCAAAGTGCTCAGGCATGCGCAGGCGATGTCCGCAGCGACTGATGGCGCATTCGATGTGACGGTGCAACCGCTGTGGCTGGCCGCGACCGGACAGACGGATACCGACGCGGCGCTGCACCGCGTGGACTGGCGCCGGCTGCAGGTGTCGGACGCTGCAATCCGCCTGTCGGCCCCCGGCATGGCGGTCACACTCAACGGCATCGCACAAGGCTACGGCGCGGATGTCGCGCTGGATGCGCTGCGCGCGCACGGTATACGGCACGCGCTGCTCGATACCGGGGAATTCGCGACGCTCGGCCGGCGCGATGACGACCAGCCTTGGACGTTGGCGATCGGCGATCCGCGCGATCCGTCTGCATTGGCGCACGTGCTGCCGGCCGACGGCCGCTGTCTCGCGACCTCGGGCGACTACGGCACGGCGCTCAGCACCGACTTTGCCCGCCACCACATCGTCGACCCGAAGACGGGCAGATCGCCGCAGGAACTGGCCAGCGTATCGGTGCTCGCACCGACCGGCATGCAGGCCGATGCCTTGTCGACTGCCTGCATGGTGCTCGGCGCCGAGGCATCGGCGCAGCTTGCAGCCCGGCTGCCGCAAGTGGACGTGCTGTGCATCAGGAAGGATGGCACGGTGCTGCGCAGCGCCGGCTTTCCGTCGCTGCCATCGGCCGGCTGAGCGGCTCAGTCGTGCTTCCAGGGGGGCAGCCGGTCGCCGCAGCGGCGGCAGTAGCGATCGGACGCGGCCAGTCCCTCCTCGAGGCAGTTCGGGCAGGTGCGCGTGGTCGGCGCCGGTATGCGGCGTGAGGTGAGTTCGGCGCTAATGATCCCGGTCGGCACTGCCAGCGTGCCCCAGCCGATCAGCATCATCACTGAGGCGATCGCACGACCGATGTCGGTCTTGGGCACGATATCGCCAAAGCCGACCGTGGTCACTGCCGTGATCGCCCAGTAGACCGCCACCGGAATGCTGGTGAAACCGTTCTCCGGTCCCTCGACCACATACATCGTGGTCCCCAGCAGCAATACCACCATCATCACGAACGACAGGAAAATCAGGATCTTGCGGCGCGATGCCGCCAGCGCGGCCAGCAGCACGCTGTATTCGTTCACATAGGACATTAGCTTCAGCACGCGGAACACGCGCAGCAGCCGCAGCACGCGCACATCGGCCAGCGCATAGGCCTCGGGCACCAGGATCGCAATATAAGCCGGCAGCACGGCCAGCAGGTCGATGATGCCGAACAGGCTGGTCGCATACCGTATCGGATGGCGCACGCAAGCCAGCCTCAGCAGGTATTCGATGGTGAACAGCGCTGTAAATCCCCACTCCAGCCAATTGAACAGGCGGCCATGACGCGAAGAGACCGCGCTGACGCTGTCGAGAATGACCACCGTCACGCTGAGGATGATGGCGGCGATGAGCAGAATGTCGAATAGCCGGCCGGCCCGGGTGTCGGCCTCGAAGATGATGGTGTACAGGTTTTCGCGCCAGCCGGCTTGCGGCTTGCCGAAAGGATGGGACGGGGGAATGGTGGCCATGGTCACGGGCGGCGCGCGTTGGCGCGGTGAAATTGTGCGCGGCCAGCATACCATCCGGTCATTGCAGAATCCACGCGCGCGCAGCATTCGCTTCAGTTGATCTGCATCTGCCGCCGTCGCGGCAAGCCGCCGGAACGGGAACTCGCCGGAAACGCGCGCGGCCTAAACCGGATTATTAGCCGGGAGACAAGGATGCGCGATCTAGCGTATGAACGGGGCGCATCGCTGATGCGCCCGACCACGGCCGCCGGGCTGGGCATGGCGCTCGGATGGTTCAGCGTCGGCATCGGACTGGCGGAACTGCTGATGCCGCGCACCGTCGCCCGCACCACCGGCCTCGATGGCCGTACGGGAATGATGCGCGCGATGGGCCTGCGCGAACTGGCCACCGGCGCCGGCATCCTGCTGCGGCCGCACAAACCGGGCTGGCTGTGGTCGCGCGTGGCCGGCGACGCAATCGACCTCGGGGTGCTCGCGCTGGCCGGACGGCGCTCGCGCGACAACCGGGTCATTCTGACTTCCGCACTGGTGGCCGGCATCACGGCGCTCGACATGCTGGCCGCCTACGAAAACCAGCGCATCGTGCGTGCAGGCCAGCGCGAGGGGTCCGGCGCGATCCGGATCCGCAAGTCGCTCAATATCAATCGTTCGCCGGAAGAGTGCTACCTCTTCTGGCGCGACTTCGAGAATTTCCCGAGCTTCATGCAGCATGTCGACGAGGTGCACCACCTGGATGCGACACGCTCCCACTGGAAAGTGCGTGCGCCGTTCGGCCGTCAGGTGGAATGGACCGCGGAGCTGTCCAGCGACGTGCCGTCGCAGCAGCTGGGCTGGCGGACGCTGCCAGACTCCGGCATCGACCATGCGGGCGTGGTGCGCTTCGCGCCCGGCATCGGCGGGCGCGGCACCCGGGTCCAGGTGGACATGAGTTACCGCGCACCGCTCGGCAAGACCGGCGCACAGATCGCGAAGCTGCTCGGCGAGGAGCCGTCGCAGCAGATCGAGGAAGACCTGCGCCGTTTCAAGCAGCTGATCGAGACCGGCGAAATACCGACCACGATCGGTCAACCGTCCGGACAGCGCAGCCTGCTCGGACGCATGATTCATAAAGGATTACCGGGATGAAGGCGAACGTCTGGCACGGCAAGAACGACATGCGGATCGAGAACGTGCCCGACCCGCACATCATCAACCCGCGCGATGCGATCGTGAAGATCACATCGAGCGCGATCTGCGGCTCGGACCTGCACCTGTACGACGGCTATGTGCCCAGCATGGAAGCCGGCGACATCCTCGGCCACGAGTTCATGGGCGAGGTGGTCGAGCTCGGCACCGGCGTACGCAACCTGAAGGTCGGCGACCGGGTCGTGGTGCCGTTCACTATCGCATGCGGCAACTGCTTCTTTTGCGAGCAGCACCAGCACTCGCTGTGCGAGAACTCGAATCCCAACGCGTGGATGGCCGAGAAAATGTGGGGCCATTCGCCGGCCGGCATCTTCGGCTATTCGCACCTGACCGGCGGCTACGCAGGCGGACAGGCGCAATACGCGCGCGTGCCCTATGCAGACACCGGCCCCATCCGGATCGACGACGACCTCGACGATGACAAGGTGCTGTTCCTGTCCGACGTACTGCCGACCGGCTGGATGGCTGCCGAAAACTGCAACATACAGCGCGGCGACACCATCGCGGTCTGGGGCTGCGGTCCGGTCGGGCAGTTCGCGATCCAGAGCGCCTGGCTGCTCGGGGCCGAACGGGTGATCGCGATCGACCGCTTTCCGGAACGGCTGGCGATGGCCAGCGACTGGTCGCGCGCGGAGACGCTGAACTACGAGGAAGTCGACGTGGCCGAGGCATTGCGGGAAATGACCGGCGGCCGCGGGCCGGACGCCTGCATCGATGCAGTCGGCATGGAAGCGCACGGCAGCGGCATGATGGCGACCTACGACCGCATCAAGCAGATGATGCGGCTCGAGACCGAGCGCCCGCTGGTGCTGCGCGAGGTGCTGCGCTCCTGCCGCAACGGCGGCACGGTGTCGGTGCCCGGCGTGTACGGCGGCCTGGCGGACAAGATGCCGGTGGGTTCGTTCATGAACCGTTCGCTGACACTCAAAACCGGGCAGACGCATGTGCAGCGCTACATGCAGCCGCTGCTGGAGCGGATTCGTCAGGGCGACTTCGACCCGGAACGGCTAATCACGCACAGGATGCGGCTCGACGATGCGCCTGAGGCCTATCGGATGTTCCGCGACAAGCAGGACGGATGCATCAAGGTGGTGCTGAAGCCCTGGCTGCATTGAAACCGGCGTCCTGAAATATCGAAGGCCGCCATGGAGGCGGCCTTCTGAACAATGGCACTCGAAGTGCAAGCGTGAACGCCGGTCAGAACTTGTACGACAGGCCGGCGGTCAGCGCGCTGGCCTTCAGGCCGCTGTCGGTCACCTCGTGGAAATAGCGGTATTCGACCGATGCCGCAATCGTCTTGGTGATGTTGTATGCGGCGCCGAGGCCCAGCATTGGCCCGAATTTCGTGTCCGAGTCGGTGCCGGAGAATGAGCCGTCCGCGTCCGAAAAGGTGACCGAGGCCTTCACGTAGTTGGCCGCGATACCGGCCTTTCCGTAAACGGAGAAATCCTCACTGAGCGGCAACGTGCCAACCGCTGCAAGGTAGACGGACTGCGCACGAAATTTGACGCTCCCATTGGCTCCGTCCCCGCTGTACGAATCGCTAAATGAGCCAAAGTTTACGTAGCCAATTTCATAGCCCAGGCGATCGCTCAGGCTCTGGCCGTAGGCAAGCGACAGCGCTGTCTGGTTTTCAGAGTCGCCTCCTGCCCGGTATTCGGAGCGCCCGGCACCGACGCTGAAGTAGGAGCTCTCGGCGTAGGCCGGCACCGAAGACAGGGCTGCCAAACCCACCAATGCTGCAAGCAAGTGATTCTTTTTCATTCGTTTTCCTGATCAGAAGAGAGAAGAGGTGCCGGCACAAGCGCCGACCACTGTCCATGCGGACGGGCGCGAGTCTAGACATCGCTCAAACGCGGATCGAGGGCAACGTTGCAGGAAAATGACGCGACGGCAGCCAGTAGCGGCCGCGCAAAAAGGAACAAGCAGGAAGCGGAACCTCCCGCGCAACAGCACGGGAGGCAGGTGGATCAGAAGGCGTACAGCACCGACAGCGAGGTCTGGCTCAGCCGCAGTCCTTCAGTCTTGCCATAGCTGGCGTACTCGAGCGCCAGCCCCCACTGCGGGCCGAGGTTGAGTGTGGCGCCGACGCCGACCAGCGGCGAGAACTTTGTCTCGCTTTCCCCGCCGCCGCTGAAGCGCTTTGCTGCGGCGCCCAGCTTCCCGTACAGCGACACGCTCTGGCCGAGCGGAATGCTGCCGGTGCCCGCCAAATACAGCGCCCGGGCCTGAAAGCTCACCGTGTCTTCATCGATCTCAAGGCCGCCGAGCCGGCCAAAGTTCACATAGCCGCCCTCGACCCCCCAGGTCTTGTCGAGTGCAGCGCCATACGCGAGCAGCCAGCCGGTCCTGCTCTCGCTGTCGCCGGCAACACTGTAGCGGCTGTGGCCGGCGCCGATTTTCAGGTAGCTGCCGTCGGCTTGGGCTGCCAGCGGCAGCAGCAGGAAAGACATGGCCACGCCCATGGCCGGAAGGATTTTTCGCATGAGGCTCTCCAGGGTAAGTCCGGCCCACGCCGGCAACTCTGAAGAAGTAACGTCGGGCGGAGGCGGCATCCCTGCGGCCTGCATTCGCGCTGAACTATAGGCTGTGGGGGTGCGGCGACATGCCGCACCGTCTGCCGCTCAATAGGCCTCGTCCCACGGCATCGACAGCCGCGCCGCGCACTGGATCAGGCCGACCATGCTGTAGGTCTGCGGAAAGTTGCCCCACATTTCACGGCCGTCGAGCGATACGTCCTCGGACAGCAGGCCGAGATGATTGCGGCGCGATAGCACGCGCTCGAACAGTTCGCGCGCGCGCGCCACTTCGCCGGCGCGCGCCAGCGCCTGTATCCACCACAGCGTGCAGACGGTGAATGCGGCATCGGGTTCGCCGAAGTCGTCGGCCTCGTTGTAGCGGATCAGGAAGTCGCCCCGCTGCAGATAACGCTCGACCGCGCGCAGCGTGCCGACGAAGCGAGGATCGTCGGCCGGCAGGAACTGGAATTCGCCGATCAGCAGCAGGCTGGCGTCGAGCCGGTCGCCACCGAAGGTGGAGACAAAACTGCCGAGCGCCGGGCTCCACGCGCCGTCGATGATCGCCGCGCGTATCTTCGCCGCCTCCTCGGCCCAGCGTCGCGCGCGGTGCGGCAGCCGCAGGCGGGTGGCGATCGATGACAGCCGGTCGCACGCGGCCCAGCACATCAGCACCGAGAACGTGTGCACGCGCCGCGTGCCGCGCAGCTCCCAGATGCCGGCATCCGGCTGCAGCGCGCAGCGTATTGCCTGCTCGCCGAGGCGCTCAAGGTCGGCAAACATCTGGCGGCCGGCCGGGCGCTCGAGGCGGCTATCGAAGAACGCATGCGTGCTGGCGAGGATCGCGGTGCCGAACACATCATTCTGCACCTGGCTCCATGCCTGGTTGCCGACCCGTACCGGCCCCATGCCTCGGTAGCCGTCGAGGCCCGGCGCGACCCATTCGTCGAGCGCAGTCTCGCGCCGTATGCCGTACACCGGCTGCAGCGGCATGTCGCGCGAGTCGGCAATGATGTTCAGGATGTATTCGAGGTAGTGCTGCATGGTCGCGGTCACACCAAGCGAGTTCAGCGCATTCACGACAAAGTAGGCATCGCGCAGCCAGCAGTAGCGGTAGTCCCAGTTGCGCCCGCTGTCCGGCGATTCCGGGATCGACGTGGTGACCGCAGCAATGATCGCGCCGGTGTCATCGAAGGCATTCAGCTTCAGCGTGATCGCCGAGCGGATCACCACGTCCTGCCATTCGAACGGAATCGCGAGGTTGCGCACCCAGCGATGCCAGTAGGCGGAAGTGGCCTCGAAAAAACTGCGTCCGAGCTCGCGCGGCGCGCCATCGACCGTCTCGTCCGGCCCCATCAGCAGGGTCACGCTATCGTGCAGGAAAAACAGCCGTTCCTCGGTGAGCGCCGTGATTGATGCATCGGTGGTCACCCGCATCGATTGCGGCCCGCCGTAGAAAGTCACGTGATGCGCGCCGCAGCGCGACGCCGCGCGCGCCTGGCCGTAATTGATCGCCGGCCGCAGCCGCAGCCCGATGCGCGGGCGGCCGGCGACGCGGCGGATCACCCGCACCAGCATCGCTGGCGCGAACATGCGTCCGTGCAGGTAGAAGCGCGGCGCAAAATCGGTCACGTCGATCACATTGCCGGCGCTGTCCCGCAGCCGCGTCTGCAGGATCGCGGAATTGCGCTGGTAGTTCTGGCGCACCGTCTGGCTGCCGTCAAACAGCAGGTCGATGAAACCGAATGCGTCGGCGGCGCGGTTTTTCTCCTCCGAGCGCAGCAGGCTGCAGCAAAGCGGGTTGCTGTCGAAATGCGGATAGCACCACCATGCGATGCGCGCCTGCTTGTCGATCAGTGCGCTGGTGCGCGAGTTGCCGATCAGGCCGAGGTCGAGATGGCTCACGTTGCCCCGCTGCGTCCGGATGCCGCGCCCTCTCGCTGCGGCAGGAAGTCCAGCAGCGTGTCGAGCAGCGGCAGCATCGCATCATGGTCGGCGATGTACCAGTGCGCCGCGCTGGCGCCCGACGGCTCGACCCGGACCGACAGGATGTCGGGGTGTGCAAGCCGGAACACGTCCTCGTCGGTGACGTCATCCCCCACATACAGCGCCGCACCGGCGCCGGTAAAGCGCAGCAGCTGCAACACGGCCTCGCCCTTGTCGCCGCGGTCGGCCGGCAGCAGGCTGAACAGGTACTTGCCGGGGATGACGCGCGGCGCCGGCTCGAGACGGGCAAACAGCGCCGACAGCGCCGCCTCGGCTTGCGCGGTATCGCGCGCCTGCAGGTAATGCAGCGACAGCGAGTAGCGCTTGTCCTCCAGCCGGATGCCGGGATCGATCGCGGCCAGCTGCGGCGCCAGCCACGCGCGCCAGCGTGCGCAGGCATCGATCAGCGCCGCATGCGCGCGCCGCTCGCCGGGCACGCCCTCGAGGCCATGATTGCCGATCAGGTAGTCCGGCCGGAATTCCAGCCGCGCGCCGATGTCGGCCAGCGAGCGGCCGGTGACGATGCCGACCGGCACCCGCGCCTGCAGCTGGTGCAGCCGCAGCTGGATCGCGTGCGGCAGCGCCACGCTGTCCGGGTCGGGCACCAGCGGCGCCAGCGTGCCGTCGAAGTCGAACAGGCACAGCGGCGATCGCAAGGCGAAGGCGTGCAGCACCTGCAGCCCGTCGGCAGTCAGCAGGTCCTTCATGACGCGCGCCGCAGGCCCTGCCTGCTGTGGGAATGGATTTTCTCGGTCACTCGCTGCCGCCGGCGCAGGCGGGCGGCATCCAGCAGCATCAGTCCGGCCCAGCGATAGACATTGAAGTCGCGCACCAGGCTGCGCATGCTGCGCATGCGCTCGCGCTGTTCGGCCTCGGGCATGCCAAGCGCACGCTGCAGCGCCTGTGCGCCCTGCTCGATGTGATAGGGATTGATGATCAGCGCTTCGTGCAGTTCGCGCGCCGCGCCGGTGAACTGCGACAGGATCAGCACGCCGAGCTCATCATCGCGCGCGGCGATGAATTCTTTCGCCACCAGGTTCATGCCGTCGTGCAGGCTGGTCACCATGCAGACATCGGCCGCACGGTAGCAACGCGCCAGCTGCTCTTCGTCGAAATGCTCGACGCGCAGCAGGATCGGGGGCGCCACCGGGTTCGCGAAGCGCTGGTTGATCGCCAGCGCCAGCTTGCGTACGCGCGCCTCGAGGCTCTGGTATTCGTCCAGCGACGAGCGGCTGGGCGCGGCGATCTGCAGCAGTGAGAAACGGCCGGCCAGCTCGGGATGCTGCTCGAGCAGCCGCTCGACCGCCTGGAAGCGCTCGATGATGCCCTTGGTATAGTCGAGCCGGTCGACGCCGAGCGCCAGCTGGTGCAGCGGCGGCAGGCCAAGCTCTTCGCGCACTTCGCGCCGGCAGCGCACCACGTCCAGCGGCGCATCGGTCTCAGGCCAGGCGATCGAGATCGGATAGGGCTCGACCTGGGTCAGCTCGCCGCCGTAAGACACCGTCGATGCCTCGTATTCGATGCGCGTCTCCAGATAGCGGTCGACGGTCTCGAGAAAGTTCTTGCAGTGGAAGGGCGTGTGGAAGCCGAGCAGCGTGTTGCCCAGCAGGCCCTCGAGCAGTTCCTCGCGCCACGGACAGATGCCGAAGGATTCCGGATTCGGCCACGGAATGTGCCAGAACATGATGATCGTCGCCTTGGGCAGCTTCTCGCGCACCATGCGCGGCAGCAGCGCGAAATGGTAGTCCTGCACCAGCACCACCGGATCGTCGCTGCGCGCCTCGTCGACCACCGCGTCGGCAAAGCGCTGGTTGACGGCGACATATTGTTCCCAGTCCGAGGTGCGGAATACCGGTCGCACATGGGCCATATGGCACAGCGGCCACAGCCCCTCGTTTGCGAAGCCGTAGTAATAGCCCTGCTCTTCCTCGGCCGTCAGCCAGACCCGGCGCAGGGTGTACGACGGCCGCTTCGGCGGCACCTGCACCCGGTCATTTGCATCGACGGTCACCCGGTCCGCGCTGCCGCTGCCATGCGCGATCCAGGTGCCCGAACATGCGCGCATCACCGGCTCGACCGCGGTCACCAGCCCGCTCGCCGGCCTGCGCACCACGATGCCCTGCTCCCCCTGTTCGTGGATGTAAGGCTCGCGGTTCGACACCACCAGCACCTGGTCGCCGGCCAGCTCATCGTGCAGCAGCGAGCGCAGCTTGTCCGGTGTCCACGCCTGCGGCGAATGCTGCTGCGCGCGACGCTCGACATTCATCTCGTGCAGCATCGCACGCAAATCGCCGACCAGCGGCCTGAACTCCGGCGGTGCGCTGAGCGCGCCCTGTGCGAATGTCTCGCGGCGCATCATGCTTTTGAGCGACTGCACCCAGCCCTGCCAGCTTCGGTGCGCCATCCATGCGCCGAGCGCCGAGATGGTGACGAACATCAGCAGGAAGATCGCATACAGATAGTTGCGGAACTCGGCCGCGCGGCGCTCGATGAAACGGGTGTCCTGCGCAATCACCAGCTTGCCGAGGGTGATGCCTTCCTGGTCGATCGGGCTTTCGCTGACCTGCAGGTCGGCCGGCGCCCTGCCCTGGCAGCCCAGTCCCGAGGGAAAGCCGCTGCTGAGATAGATCAGCCGTCCCGAGGTGTCGCAGAACGCAATCGCGCGCGCATGCGCATCGCGCACGCTGCGGTCGAACAGGGTCTGGATGCTCTCGGTATCCTGAAGAATCACCAGGTCGACCAGCGGATCATGCAGCGAGGTCGCCAGCATCTGGGAGCGCGTATCGAGGTCGCGCAGGAACCAGCGCTTGGTCAGGTCGTCGACCAGCGGCAACAGGATGAGCGCAAAGGCCGCGAGCACCAGCGCGAGCGGCACAATGAAACGCAGAGATAACTGGAACAGACGCATCAGCCTGCGGGTTGGGCGCCGGGAGCGACGGTCGGCGCAAGTTCAATAAGCAACGGCAACAAGATGCCGCAGGGTCAATTCGATTGACCGGGCTGAAACGGGAAGGGTTCCGCAGGCTGCTGTCGCGCAAGCGGCGCTGCAGGGCTCAGCGGGACGGGGCAGGCATCAGAAGCTGCGCAGGCCGTCGAGGTCGAGCACGGTCAGCCCGCGGTAGTCGAGCCTCAGCAGTGCGGCGCGCTCCAGCACCTGCAGCGCCTGGTTCGCACGCTGGCGCGACATGTTGCACAGGTAGCCGATTTCTTCCTGCGAAATCTGCAGCTGCGGCCCGCCGGCCGGGTTGAGATCCGGATTGAACAGCGACGCGAGGCAACGCGCGACCCGTGCATCGGCATCCAGGCTGCGGTCAACTTCGACCAGCGAGATGAACAGCCCGAGCCGCGCATTGAGCTGCTTGAGCAGGAAGCGATTGAATGCAATGCTGCTGTCGAGCAGCCAGTTGAAGGTGGCGCGCGGCATGAAGGCCACATGGCTGTCGCGCAGCGCGACCACGTCATACAGCCGGCCTTCGGTCTTGAGCAGCGAGCCCTCGCCGAACCAGCCGCCGGCCAGCATGCCGGTGAAGGTGACGGCCTTGCCCTGCGGCGACACGCTGCTCATCTTCAGCAGCCCTTCGGTAACGCCCATCCAGTGCTCGACCGGATCGCCCTTGCGGCAAATGTAGGCGCCTGCCTCGAAGAAGCGCTCGACCGTTTCGCGTTCGACGCGCGCCATCTGTGGCGGCGTAAGCACGCCGGCCCAGGCGGTACGGGCCAGTGATTCGGAGAGCGTAGGCTTATTGAGAACGGTCATCGCATGTTGCAGCGCAAGATTAAAAATGCGGCAATTGTCTGGCGGATGACAATCGGAAATCCGGGACGCCGCTATGATTGCATGAAAATCCCGGAGCCACGGCGACTGGGAACGATAAATACAGGACGACCATGGTGGAGACAAACAACCGGCCGGCCGACACCTTCCCCAAGCTGCTGCTGGAGCACGCCAAAGCGCGCCCCGGCCATCCGGCATTTCGCGAGAAGGATCTCGGCATCTGGCAGACCACGACCTGGCGGCGGGCTGCCGACGAGGTGCGGCGGCTCGCTTGCGGACTTGCCGCGCTCGGGTTTTCGCGCGGGATGAATCTCGCGATCGTCGGTGACAACCGGCCGCGCCTGTACATGGCGATGGCCGCGGCACAGTGCCTGGGCGGCGTTGCGGTGCCGCTGTACCAGGATGCGCCGGCCGCCGACATGGCCTATGTGCTCGAGAATGCGGGCATCGACTTCGCGGTGGTCGAGGACCAGGAACAGGTCGACAAGCTGCTCGAGGCGCGCGCAACCGTGCCCGGCCTGTCCCACATCATCTTCGATGACCCGCGCGGCCTGCGGAACTACACCCAGCCCGGCCTGCATTCCTTCGAGAGCGTGCAGGCGCTCGGGCAAGCGCATGGCGCCGACCATCCGGAGCTGTTCGAGCGCGAGGTGGCTGCGGGCCAGCCGGACGATATCGCGGTCATCCTGTACACCTCCGGCACCACCGGCCGGCCGAAAGGCGTCTGCCATTCCTACCGCGCGCTGATCGCGACCGGCCGCACGCTGGCAGAGTTCGACCAGCTGAGCGCGGATGACGAAGTGCTGTGCTACCTGCCACTGGCCTGGGTCGGCGACTTCCTGTATTCGTATGCGCTGTCCAACATCGTCGGCTTCTGCCTGAACTGCCCGGAATCGCCGGCCACCGTGGGCAGCGACCTGCGCGAGATCGGCCCCACCTACTATTTCGGCCCGCCGCGCATCTACGAGAACACGCTGACGCAGGTGATGATCCGCATCGAGGATGCGAGCGCGATCAAGCGGTCGATGTTCCACTATTTCATGCGGGTCGCGCGCCGCGCCGGGCTGAAGCTGCTGGAGGGCCAGCGCGTGCCGCTGGCCGACCGGCTGCTGTACGGCCTCGGCGAGCTGCTGGTGTACGGGCCGCTGAAAAATGTGCTCGGCATGTCGCGCATCCGGGTCGCGTACACCGGCGGCGAGGCGATCGGCCCGGACCTGTTCGATTTCTACCGTTCGATCGGCATCAACCTGAAACAGCTGTACGGCATGACCGAGACCTGCGTGACGGTCTGCATGCAACGCTCCGGCGACGTGAAACTCGACAGCGTGGGCAAGCCGATGAAGAACGTGGACGTCAAGATCGCGGACAACGGCGAAGTACTGGTGCGCTCGCCGGGCCTGATGGTCGGCTATTACAAGAAGCCGGAGGAGACCGCCGAGGCGATCGACGCCGAGGGCTATTTCCATACCGGCGACGCCGGCTTCTTCGACAGCGACGGACACCTGAAGATCATCGACCGCGCGAAGGACGTCGGCAGGATGGCCGACGGCGCGATGTTCGCGCCGAAATATATCGAGAACAAGCTGAAATTCTTCCCGTTCATCAAGGAGGCGGTCGCCTTCGGCGATGGCCGCGCGACCTGCAATGCCTTCATCAACATCGATATGGAAGCCGTCGGCAACTGGGCCGAGCGGCGCAACCTGCCCTATAGCGGTTACACCGACCTCGCCAGCCAGCCGGCGGTCTATGAACTGATCGCGGACTGCGTGCAGAAGGTCAATGCCGACCTTGCGCACGACGCGCTGCTGTCGAACTCCCAGATCCATCGCTTCCTGATCCTGCACAAGGAGCTCGATCCGGACGATGACGAACTGACCCGCACGCGCAAGGTGCGCCGGCGCTTCATCGCGGAGAAATATGCGGTGCTGATCGACGCGCTGTATGAAGGACGCGGGCGCCAGTACATCGAGACCCAGGTCAAGTTCGAGGACGGCCGGCAGGGCATGATCAGCGCCGACCTCGAAATCCGGGACGTGAAAACCTTCGGCGGCGCGGCGACCCCGGCAGACACGCGCAAGGCAGCATGATGGATACCGCACAAAGCAATGGCCGCCTGATCGGCGAAGTGATCCTCGACCTGCGCAATATCTCGCTGGCCTTCGGCGGGGTGAAGGCACTGACCGACATTTCCTTCGATGTGCGCGAGCACGAAATCCGCGCCATCATCGGCCCGAACGGCGCCGGCAAGAGCTCGATGCTGAACGTGATCAACGGCGTGTACCGGCCGCAGCACGGCGAGATCATCTATCGCGGCGAGCACCGGCGCGACATGAATACCTATGCCGCGGCCAAGAGCGGCATTGCGCGCACCTTCCAGAACATCGCGCTGTTCAAGGGCATGACCGTGCTGGACAACATCATGACCGGCCGCAACCTGAAGATGCAGTCGAATTTCCTGCTGCAGGCGCTGTATGCGGGGCCGGCGCGGCGCGAGGAAATCGAGCACCGGAAAAAGGTCGAGGAAGTGATCGACTTCCTCGAGATCCAGCACATCCGAAAGACCCCGGTCGGGCGCCTGCCCTACGGCCTGCAAAAGCGCGTCGAGCTTGGCCGCGCGCTGGCGGCCGAACCGCAGATACTGCTGCTCGACGAGCCGATGGCCGGCATGAACGTCGAAGAGAAGCAGGACATGTGCCGCTTCATCCTCGACGTGAACGAACAGTTCGGCACCACCATCGTGCTGATCGAGCACGACATGGGCGTGGTGATGGACATCTCCGACCGCGTGGTGGTGCTCGATTACGGCAAGAAGATTGGCGACGGCACGCCGGACGAGGTGCGGAGCAATCAGGAGGTGATCAATGCTTATCTGGGGGTGGCGCATTGAACATCTGCCTCGACCTATCCGCAAAGACGCTGGACCCCGGCCTTCGCCGGGGTGACCCATCAACGCGCGTCCGCTTCAAACTCGTCATCCGGCGCACGCCGGAATCCGGCGTCTGTGGGGTTTTTGAATGAACCTGACCTTCTTTCTCGAAGTCCTGATCGGCGGCCTGCTGTCGGGCGTGATGTATGCACTGGTCGCGCTCGGCTTCGTGCTGATCTACAAAGCCTCCGGCGTATTCAATTTCGCGCAGGGCGCGATGCTGTTCTTTGCCGCCCTCACCTGCGTATCGCTGACCGAGTACGGGCTGCCGCTGTGGGTGGCGATCGCGGCCACCATCGCCGTGATGTGGGTGCTCGGCCTTGCGATCGAACGCGTGGTGCTGCGGCCGCTGGTGAACCAGCCGGAGATCTCGCTCTTCATGGCCACCATCGGCCTGGCGTTCTTCATCGAGGGCATGGCGCAGCTGCTATGGGGCGCGGAAGTCAAGCGCCTCGACCTCGGGATCGAGGACGTGCCGCTCGAGGGCATGATGGACAGCTTCAACATCCTGGTGTCGAAGTTCGACGTGACCGCCGCCGGCATCTGCGCGCTGCTGGTCAGCGGGCTGGCGCTGTTCTTCTCGCGCACCCGCGTCGGCCGTGCACTGCGCGCCGTCGCCGATGACCATCAGGCCGCGCTCGCGGTCGGCATTCCGCTGCAGCAGATCTGGGGCATCGTCTGGGGCGTGGCCGGCTTCGTCGCGCTGGTCGCCGGCCTGCTGTGGGGCGCGCGCAATGGCGTGCAATTCTCGCTGACCTTCGTCGCACTGAAGGCGCTGCCGGTGCTGATCCTCGGCGGCTTTACGTCGGTGCCGGGCGCCATCGTCGGCGGCCTGATCATCGGCGCGTCGGAAAAACTGGCCGAGGTCTACATCGGCCCCTTCGTCGGCGGCGGCATCGAGGGCTGGTTCCCCTACGTGCTGGCGCTGCTGTTCCTGCTGGTTCGGCCTGAAGGGCTGTTCGGCGAAAAGATCATCCGGAGGATCTGACCCATGCTGTACCGCGAAGCCGGACAATTCAAATCGAGCTACGCCGCCGACGGCCAGATCTTCCCGATCCGGCAGGACCGGATCGGGATCCTGCTCCTGCTCGCCGTGGCCTTCGTCGCCGTGCCACAGCTGGCGTCGCCCTATTTCTTCTCCGCGATCCTGATCCCTTTCCTGATCTTTTCGCTGGCCGCGCTCGGGCTGAACATCCTGACCGGCTATGCGGGACAGCTGTCGCTCGGCTCGGCGGCCTTCATGGCGGTCGGCGCGTTCAGTGCATACAACTTCGTGCTGCGCGTGCCCGGCATGCCGGTACTGGCAGCCTTCATCCTCGGCGGCCTGTGCGCGGCACTGGTCGGCATCGTGTTCGGCCTGCCGTCGCTGAGAGTGCGCGGTTTTTATCTGGCCGCATCGACGCTGGCGACGCAGTTCTTCGTGGTGTGGGCGCTGACCAAAGTGCGCTGGTTCACCAATTACAGCTCGTCAGGCGTGATCACCGCGCAGCCGATCGAGATCATGGGCGTTGCCTTCGACACGCCGACGATGAAGTACCTGCTGGTGCTGTCCATCGTCTGCGTGCTGGCGCTGGCAGCGAAAAACCTGGTGCGTTCCAACATCGGCCGCTGCTGGATGGCCGTACGCGACATGGATGTCGCTGCCGAGGTGATCGGCATCCGGCTGATGCACACCAAGCTGCTCGCTTTCGCGGTCAGCTCGTTCTACTGCGGCGTGGCCGGCGCGCTGTATGCGTATGCCTACCTCGGCACCGTGGAGCCGGAGGCCTACAGCCTCGATCTGTCATTCCGCATCCTGTTCATGGTGATCATCGGCGGGCTGGGCTCGGTGCTCGGCTCCTTCCTCGGCGCGGCCTTCATCGTGCTGCTGCCGATCGTGCTGAACAACCTGGCGCACGTACTGCAGATCTCGACCGCAGTCGCATCGAACCTCGAACTGATGGTGTTCGGCGCACTGATCATCTTCTTCCTGATCGTGGAACCGCACGGGCTGGCCCGCCTGTGGCAGATCGGCAAGGAAAAGCTGCGCCTGTGGCCCTTCCCGCACTGAACGCATTTCGACAAAACCAAGGAGAACGACATGAGACTGATCAAATCGCTGCTGCTCGGCGCTGCGCTGCTGGCCGCCGGCAGCATCGCATGGGCGCAGGAGCAGTATGTGCCGCTGCTGTCCTACCGCGTCGGCCCCTACGGCTCGAACGGTACCTCGTTCTTTGGCGGCATGATCGACTACATGAACCTGGTGAACCAGAAAGGCGGCATCAACGGCGTGAAGCTGACCTGGGAAGAATGCGAGACTGAGTACAACCCGTCGCGCGGCGTCGAATGCTACGAGCGGCTGAAGAGCCGCAAGGGTGGCGCGACGCTGGTCGAACCGCTGTCGACCGGCATCGCGTACGGCATCCTCGACCGGGTCGGCAAGGACAAGATCCCGATGACCACGCTCGGTTACGGACGGTCGGACGCGGCCAACGGCAAGGTGTTCCCCTATGTCTTCCCGCTGATTACCACCTACTGGAACCAGGCAGCGGCGATGGTGGTATACCTCGGCGAGCGCTCGGGCGGGATGGACAAGCTCAAGGGCAAGAAGATCGTCCACCTATATCACGACTCCGCCTACGGCAAGGAACCGCTGCCGGTGCTCGAGGCGGAGGCCGAGAAATGGGGGTTTGAACTGGTCAAGATACCGATCACGCCGCCGGGCAACGAGCAGCAGTCGCAGTGGCTGCAGATCCGGCAGGCCAAGCCCGACTACGTGATCATGTGGACCTTCGGCGTGATGAGCGCGGTCGGCCTGAAGACCGCGCAGCGCAACGGCTTCCCGCGCGACAAAATCCTCGGCGTCTGGTGGGCCGGCTCCGAGGAAGATACCGAGCCGGCGGGCGACGCGGCCAAGGGATTCTCGACGATGAGCTTCACCACGCCCGGCGAATTCCCGCTGCTGGCCGAAATACGCAATGAGCTCTACAAGAATGGCAAGGGCAGCCTGAAGGAGATCGACCGCGTCGGCAATGTGATGTACACGCGCGGCATTGCAGCGGCGGTGATGATGGTCGAGGGCATGCGCACGGCGCAATCGAAATTTGGCAAGGGCAAGGTACTGAGCGGCGAGCAGATGCGCTGGGGTCTGGAGAACCTGAGCATCGACCGCGCGCGGCAGAAAGAACTGGGTGTCGAGGACATGTTCCCGCCGGTGAAAACCTCGTGCGATGACCATGAGGGATCGGGCGCGGTGAAGGTCGTGCAGTGGGACGGCAAGCAGTGGGTGGCGCTGTCGAAGACCTGGATCACCGGCGACAAGGCGCTGGTGCGCCGGCTGCTGGAAGAGTCGTCGGCTGCGTATGCGAAAGAGAAGGGGATTACGCCGGCCTGCATGAAGTGATTTGAGTTCAAAGTCGCCCATCCAATCAACACGAATGACATGACGACCCCTTCCATCCTCACCGTTAACAACATCGAGGTCATCTACGACCACGTGATCCTCGTGCTGAAAGGCGTATCGCTGTCCGTCCCGCGCGGGAAGATCGTTGCGCTAATGGGCGCGAACGGCGCCGGCAAATCGACCACGCTGAAGTCGATCTCGACCCTGCTGCGCGGCGAGCGCGGCGACGTGACCAAGGGCAGCGTGGAATTCAATGGCGAGCGCATCGACCAGCTGACCCCGAACGAGCTCGTTCGGCGCGGGCTGTCGCAGGTCATGGAAGGCCGCCACTGCTTCGGGCACCTGACGATCGAGGAAAACCTGCTGACCGGCGCCTACACCCGCAAGCTGAGCCGCGCGGGGCTGAAAGAGGAACTGGACAGGGTCTATCACTATTTTCCGCGACTGAAGCAGCGCCGCGGCTCGCAGGCCGGCTATACCTCGGGCGGCGAACAGCAGATGTGCGCGATCGGCCGGGCGCTGATGGCCAAGCCGTCGATGATCCTGCTCGACGAACCGTCGATGGGACTGGCGCCGCAGATCGTCGAAGAAATCTTCGGCATCGTGCAGGACCTGAACAAAACCGAGCAGGTGTCCTTCCTGCTGGCCGAGCAGAACACCACGATCGCGCTGCGCTATGCCGATTTCGGCTACATCCTCGAGAACGGCCGCGTGGTGATGGAAGGCGCGGCCGCAGACCTGGCGGCCAACGAGGACGTGAAGGAGTTCTATCTCGGCATGTCGGGCGCCGGCCGCAAGAGCTTCCGGGACATGAAGTTCTATCGGCGCCGCAAGCGCTGGCTCGCCTGACTAATTGCACCGTGCGGCGGCGTCCTGCGATTGCCGCGATGGCTTTCATTTTTCGGATCCCATGATGACTGACCTGTACGACTCTCTCGAATCGCGCGACCCGCAAGCGCGCGAACAGGCATTGCTGTCGGCACTGCCCGCACTGATTGAACGCGCGAAGCAGGCGAGCGGCTGGGCCACCATCCTGAAAGATGTAGACGCTGCACAGGTCACCAGCCGGGCTGCGCTCGCCCGCTTGCCGGTCACCCGCAAGTCAAACCTGAAGGAGCTGCAGCAGGCCGCGCTGCCGTTCGGCGGGCTGACTACCACGCCGGTCGGCGAGTTGTCGCGCATCTTCATGTCGCCCGGCCCGATTTTCGATCCCGAAGGCCGCGGCGGCGACTGGTGGCGCTATGCCCGCCCTTTCCACGCACTCGGCGTGCGCGCCGGCGACCTGATCCAGAACTGCTTTGCCTACCATTTCACTCCGGCCGGCCTGATGGTCGAGGGCGGTGCGGCCAAGCTCGGCTGCCCGGTGATCCCGGCCGGTATCGGCCAGACTGAAATGCAGGTGCAGGCGATGAGCCTGCTGAAGCCGCGTGTGTATGCAGGCACGCCATCCTTCCTGAAGATCATCATCGAGAAGGCGCAGGAAATGGGCGCCGACCTGTCGTCGCTGCAGATGGCGCTGGTCGGCGCCGAAGCGCTGCCGCCGTCGCTGCGGCAATGGCTGAACGATCACGGCGTGCCCTGTGTGCTGCAGACCTATGGCTCGGCCGACATCGGCAACATCGCTTATGAAACCCTGACCGATGGCCAGGTGAATCCGGGCATGGTGCTCGACGAGAGTCTGCTGCTCGAGATCGTGCGCCCCGGCACCGGCGACCCGGTGCCCGATGGCGAGGTCGGCGAGATCGTGATCACCTCGTTCAATCCGGACTATCCGCTGATCCGCTTCGCGACCGGCGACATGTCGGCGGTGCTGCCCGGCGCGTCGCCCTGCGGTCGCACCAACACGCGCATTCGCGGCTGGCTTGGACGCGCCGACCAGACCACTAAGGTGCGTGCGATGTTCGTTCATCCCTCGCAGGTGGCCGAGATTGCACGCCGCCATCCGGTGATTGCCAAAGCCCGCCTAGTGGTCACTGGCGAAATGGCGAACGACGAGATGACGCTGCACTGCGAAGTGGCCGATCCGCACGCGTCGCAGCCCGAGGTGGACAGCATTGTCGCCAGCATCCGCGACGTGACCAAGCTGCGCGGCGATGTGAGGCTGGTGACGTTGGGCAGCCTGCCGAATGACGGCAAGGTGATTGAGGACGCGCGCAGTTACCAGTAAGCGCCCTCGTCGCCGACTGCAGCCCTGATCAAAACGGTCGATTGACGAACCTTTTCGGAAGAAAAGTCACTAGGAATATTCCGAGACTTCCGTCTGGAATATTCCTATGTCCTCCTCCATTACCTCGCCACGCCTGCCACCGGTGCCCGTCGTCAGTCCGGCTGCGCCTGTATCGCCGGCAGCGGCAGACCGCCTGTCCCCGGCCACTGATCTGCTGCTTATCACCAGTTCCACGGATTTTCCCGGCACCACTAAGTTGCTGAACGAAGCCGCCGCCACCGCCGGTATCCGGCTGGACACGATCTTCATCGAAGATCTGGAGGGCTCGAATCCCGGCGAGAAGCTGTCCAGCCTGCACCGGCTGATGGGCGAATCGGTTGCCTGCGGCAAAGTGCAGCCGGCCACCGTGATCTACATTTCGCTGCATGGTCGCGCAACGCCGATCGATTTCAGCCTCGACGCTTATCTCGGACAGCAACAAGACCTCCGGCATTTCGTATTTTCCTTGGGGCAAGATAGCGCACGCACGGCCGCCCAAGCCGGGGATGCGGCGGCACGGGAACCGTCGGAAACGGTCCCGGCGGGGGATGACGCCGACAGTGACGATAGCAGCGGATCCGGGGACGAAGGCGGAATCGTGCACATGATGTCCGCAGACAGGAACGCGCTGGTGTTTCCAAGCATCCTGCTGTTCAAGGCAGCCAGATATGCTGCCGTGACCGCGCAAGGTTTCGAGGCCAATTACCAAGGCACGATATTTGTCGGATCCTGCGATGCGGGAGGCATGAGCGAGCAGCTGGTGGCCGACGGCGGCGACTATGTGGTCCTGAACGGAAAAAAAGGCGGCCTGTCGAGCGATGCCGATGACTGCATGCTGGAGGTTATTGGCATGATGGCGGAACGCCGGCAGCAACAACTACCTCCCCTGGGTGGCCGCGAATACTGGATGCATTTGAGGAATGTCAGCGGAGAACACATCGCTTATGTCGGCGAGACGGGAACCGAGATCCACAAAGTCCTCGAAGCCGGCCACTGCGAACCGGTACTGGTAGTGAGGAACAGCCAGGCCGCCGGCCAGCCGGCGCGCGTGCTCAATGCAAAACTGCTCCACGGCTCGCCCATGGCGCTGGAAGCGGTGTTCACGAAATACGGCCCCGACCTGCTGGCGGACCTGAGCGCTGCTGAGTGTTTTTCTACGCTGGCAATGGATGTCTACCGGAGCCGCAGTGAGCTTGAAGAAAAAATCGGCATACTGGAACGACATGGAGTACCGGTGCCCGATGACCCGGACGGCATGGCAGCTCTGCTGGAGGATGTCATCTGCTACGACAATCATGCGATGCTGGGCATCCTGCTGTCGCGACGCATCGACGATCGCCTGCCGCCAGCCGTGCTGCAATCAGCGCGAACCTGCATATTTGAAAATCCGAATGTCGCGGAGAAATTGCAGGCGCTGTGCGAGGGTCATCCTTTCCTGAGGCTGGTGGTCGCCAACTGGCTCGAAGCCAGCATCAACGCGATTAAAAGCAACGACGGGGCAGGCCGGTTCGACGTGAGCACCGCGCTGTATTTCGGGAGCCTGCTGTTCGGACAGATGCTGTTGCGCTCGCCGCGACCGCTCCGGCAGTCGCTCGAAAAGTATTACCCGCAGGCGTCCAAACCCAAGCTGAGGGCGCAGATACTGAACACGGTGGTTTGGGAAGACTTGCCTTCCGTGTGGAATCTCGCCAAAAAGCTGGTGGCCGAATTCCGAGGGGGCAAGGAGGAAATGGATGAACTGATCCGTCTCACGCCGCTGATATTTCCTGCGAAACCTCGGCAGTGAATTCCGACGGGCAGCCCGGCCGCTCGAGCATCGCATAGCGGCGTCGCAACGGGCAGGGATCATCACCGAACGTTTTCTGCCTTCCGGTCACTTACGTCGCGCTGCCCGTCAGGAAAGGTCTGCCCATGAATCCCTCTGCACTGTCGCTGCGACCGGCTTTGGTTGCTTGCGTCGCGGCGCCTGGTCCGGTGACCTTGCCGAACGAAAAATCCGCCCAGGTACAGCCACTGGATTTGCTGATCGTTACCAGCCGCGCCGACTTTCATCAGGAAACCCTGCATCTGCTCGCCTGCGCGCACGACCAGGCCTTGCACGCTGACAAGCTGTTTATCGAAGACCTGACAGGCGCCAACGACGGAGAGCGATTGCAGGATCTGCATCACCGGATGGGTGCGCTGCGCTCCAGCGGCAAGTTGCCTGACAGTGCAGCCATCTATGTGACGCTGCATGGGGCACGAAGCTTTCGATTCGCTTCACCCCAGGATATGTATCAGCGCCGCCCTCACCTTGCAGAATTCATCCGTTTTCTGCATGAAGACGGCGGCACGTCACTCGGTCAATCCTGCGAACCGACCACAGCCCTGATGCAGGATCGCTTAACGACCCCGGACAATCACCGAACCTTTCTCGACAGCGAGGCCGGGGACGCATCGGCAATGTCGGCGGATGACGCTTCCGGCTGCGGCTCCATGAGTCCGCGGGACACAGACGAGTCCTCTTTGAGTGATTCCGATACCGATTCCGATGCCGCCGGTCGCTTGCCGACGCACTGTCTGACGAGACATGACGGACGCTTCTCCTTTCCTTCCGACCTGTTCTTCCTGGCGCTCAGGCATGCCCGCATGGTCGACGGGACCTGCACGTCGGACTATCAGGGCGTGGTCTTTCTGAGCAGCTGCTTCGGCGGTCAGCTGGTCGACCAGCTGGGCAACCACGGCGGCAGCATTCTGATACTGAATGGCAGAAAGTCCGGCACCGCAATCGATGCCGAAGAATGCATGCTGGAGGCGATCGACCTGATGGCCGAAAGCAAACGTCAGCGACAACTGCCACTGACAGCGCGCGATTACTGGCTGCGCTTAAGGCATGTCAGCGGCGAGCATATTGCCTGCCTGATGCACTCGGAATGCTGGGTTCACAAACCGCTTCAGAGCACCGAACCGCTGTTGGCGGTCCTCAGCGGCCGCAGCGCCGGCCAGCCGCAACGCGTACTGGAGTCGAAGCTGATCCATGGATCGCCCAACGCCCTGCAGGCAGTATTCGACAAATACGGGACACAACGGTTTTCGCACTATCCGCCCGAATTTTTCATTGGGCTGCTGGGCCTCGATATCGACAGTCATCCGATAGATATCGGGCTCAAGCTGCAGGTGCTGGAAGACCATGGCATCGCGCTGTTTGAAACGACGGCCGATGTCTGTCGATGGCTCAGGGCGATCATCGCCGAAGAAAAAGAAGCAATGCTGGGAGCAATCCTGTCGCACCGCAGGGAAGGGCGATTACCCGAGCCTGTGCTGGCATCCCTGCCCGACTGCCTGTTCGACCTCGACGACCCGGACACGCCGAACGCGCTGCAGTCGCTTTGCGAGCTGTCCCCTGAACTGGAAGCGCTGGTCAGTGCGTGGCTGACCGAGGGAGCGGACTGGTTCAGCGCCCGGCAGCGCGCTGCCGTCAAGATGGACCGCCAGCCTTATTTTCTCGCGCTGGCATTTACGGCACGCTGCTCCCGGGTGCCGGCAGTGCTGCGCGACGCCGTCAATCGCCATGGTGCGCAATCGATCCGGCGATACCGGACCGACCACATTGCTGACAGCGACAAGAGCATTTTCATCCACGATCCCGGCCGATGGCTGAGCCATGCACTCTGCCGGGCGCTGATTGACTGGCGTGACAAGGAGGAAGCGGACGCCCTCATCACGGCGGCCGCCTCACTGGATTCGCCGCTCGACCTGAAAGCTACGCTGGATATCGCCTTCCGATACGGGAAAGCGCAGGGGCGATCGGAAATGGCCGGATTCCTGAATACCCATGGCTTCCGCACCGACAGCTGACTCGCAGGGAGCCGGGACGTTCTGCGAATTGGCGCAGCCGGTTCAATAGTCGCTCCGCTTTGTCGGTGAGGTTGAGAACAGTCAATCCCACCGCTGTCCATTCATCAATTTTCCTGTGCAGGATCGGCCTGCGATTCATCTTCGCGATGAATCCGGCTGCCACTTCCCTCGACTGCACAAGGAGATCCCATGTTTTTTGCATTGACGACTACCTCGGCCCGCGCTGTGCGCAGGCTAGCGACCGCCGCTCTCAGGGCCGCAAAAACAGCAGACGTTCCCCGGTTGGGCACGCGCATGCCTTGCCTGCCGCTGAAGAGCTGAGGTGCGGTGCAGCGCGCTTCGTATTATTTCGACACGGCCTGGCAAACCACCCAGACCCCTCGCCGCCTGCTGCGCGCCAATCTGGCTGCTGAAGACCTCGGCCTGCGTCCGCCGCCGGAGATGCTGAGGCAGGAAGCCGACGCCCTGATGTCGGTTGCAGGCTCGCTGGATGGCCCTGTGAACCTGCGGCAAACCCTCGACAGCGCCGGCTGGTCAGCCAGGCAGCAAGGCCAATTGAACGTCATTGAATTTCTCCGGGCCCGAGGCTTCGAAGTCGGTTCCTGAGTCGATCCGCCTTCACATGCTCAGTACCCTCAGAACGCGGATTCATTGATCGCCCCACTTCACTGGTGCGGTTGACAAACGTCAATCGCACCGCTGTCCATTCATCAATTTTCCTGTGCAGGATTCGCCTGCGGTTCATCGGCCATGATGAATCCGGTCATCTGTACCGCTTTTCCCCTATCGCACAAGGAGACGCCATGTATGCATTGATGAATGCTGCCACCCGTATTCGCCCCGCACCGATCACCACCGCTGTCCCGCCAGGCTGTTTGCCGAAACCGCCCCGTCTGTGTGTATCAGAGCGGCGTCCGGCGCCGTACGGCTGGCTCACGCATCAGCGTGCTCCGTACTACTTCGACGCGGCCTGGCAAACCACCCAGACCCTGCGCCGCCTGCTGCGCGCCAATCTGGCTGCTGAAGACCTCGGCCTGCGTCCGCCGCCGGAGATGCTGGGGCAGGCAGTCGAGAGCCTGTTGCAATCCATCTCCCCGGGCCTGCAGGACGATAGCGAGAGTCGCGCCTGTTTCGACCGCTTGCTGGGAGCCCATCTGTCCGGACTGTCGGCTGACGAACTGGAGACCCTGGCCAGCCTGCTGCGCGCGCAGCGCTTCGATGGCACGGTGATGGAATCGGTCATCGATGATCCGATGATCGAGGAATTCGGCTTCGCCAACGGGCCGCCGCACCGTCGGCAGCGGACCCTGATGTTCACATCGGATCTGTACCTCGCGATCGATGAAGCACGCGATGCCGCATCGGCGCGCGCACTGCGCGGCGATACGGGGCTGCGGATCACGTCCGGGCAGGCCAGACAGGCGCGGGAATTGCTGGCGGCCTGCGCTGCGCGGCAGTCGCAGCTTGGCGTCACCTTGCCGCAGTTCTGCGGCATCGCTACGCAAATGGCGATGGCCGTCGGACTCGACGCTGCGCCCGCGACCGCGATCGCAAGTTCGCCACTGCATCCGGCCAGCACCGTGACCTGGCAGCGCGATACCGTCCTCGTCGAGCTGTCCGCATGGTCGGCACTGTCCCTGCGCAACGACAGCGCGGTGTACGCAGTGCTGCTGCGTGACCTGCTGGAGCTGCTGCTGGCGCGCAAATTGGCCGGATCGGATGTCCCGGTGCAGGCGCTCGATGACAGCCTGCGTTCGCTGCTGTTTGCCGAACTCGAGCGCGTACTGTCGCTGCCGCCGGCGACCACCGGCCCGGAGATGGCAGCGGAAGCGGCGGCGGTCCTCGCGCGCGGGCAGACCTTCGGCACGGTACAGGTCTGCCCGACCAGCGGCGTCGCGCTCGGCCATGCATGGATCGCCCCGACGCTGTCCGCCGTGCCGGACCGGTCGCAGCGCGGCAGGGAGATCGGCCTGCGCTTCATGCGCTCCGGATTCCGTCTGGAGCCCGAGGAATGCCGGATCAATGAATGGGAGATTCGATGGCTAGGCGCGCAGGAAAGCGAGGAGTTATATCCCGCCGAGCGGGCCTGGCACCTGCGGGTGCCGGCCGATCGATTGAAACTGCAGCAGGCAGCAGCAGCCGTAATGCAGGACTGGCAGCGGCGGGCACTGCCCTACCGTTTCATCGGTACTGAGCCGGGCATGCCGGCTACCGGCTGCCGGATGACGGTCTGGCATGCCGTGCAGCTTGGCATGGATGACGATGCACGTGCGCTGTTCTCGCATTTCCGGCGCGGCCTGCCCGAGCCGGAGTCGCCGACCGAACTGGCGCTGCGGCTGGAGCAATTCATGCACTGGCTGCAGACGCTCGCGGCGCAGAACGACAAGCCATCGACTGACCTATAATCGCCCGACAACAACACGGAGACCTTTGCATGGCCCTGCCCGCCGCCCTTCAGCATCTCAGCCTTCCAGTCATTGGTTCGCCCCTGTTCATCGCCAGTTGCCCGAAGCTGGTGATCGAGCAGTGCAAGGCGGGCATCGTCGGTGCTTTCCCGGCATTGAATGCACGTCCGGCCGAGATGCTGGACCAGTGGCTGGATGAGATTCAGGGCGCGCTGGCGGCGCATCGTGCAGCGCACCCGGACGCCATCATCGGACCGATTGCGGTGAACCAGATCGTGCATCAGTCGAATGACCGGCTGACGCATGACGTCGAGGTGTGCGTGAAGCACCGGATCCCGATCATCATCTCGTCGCTGCGGGCGCCGCCGAAGGAGATGCTGGATGCGATCCACAGCTACGGCGGCATCGTGCTGCACGACGTGATCTCGATCCGCCATGCGCAGAAGGCGCTGGAAGCCGGCGTCGACGGCCTGATTCTGGTGGCGGCCGGTGCTGGCGGCCATGCGGGCGGGCTGTCGCCGTTTGCGCTGGTCGGCGAAGTGCGCAAGTTCTTCGATGGCCCGATCGCCCTGTCGGGATCGATCGCCACCGGCGACGCGATCCTCGCCGCGCAGGCCATGGGCGCCGATTTCGCGTACATCGGCTCGCGCTGGCTGGCCACCCAGGAAGCCAATACGAGCGAGGGCTACCGGCAGGCGATCGTCGAATCGAGCGCGGCCGACATCGTCTACACCAACCTGTTCACCGGCGTGCACGGCAACTACCTGAAGAAGTCGATCGTCAACGCCGGCCTCGACCCGGACAACCTGCCCGAAGCCGACAAGTCGAAGATGAATTTCTCCACGTCGGGCGGCGCCAAGGCCTGGCGCGACATCTGGGGCGCCGGCCAGGGCGTGGGCCTGATGCATGATGTGCCGACGGTGGCCGAAGTGGTCGCCCGGCTCAGGCAGGAGTACGCGGCAGCGCGCGAACGGGTGATGTCGAGTCCCTACCCGCGATAGCACCTGATGAAGAAAGCCTATGTCGTGGCCGAAGTCGCCATTGCCTCACCCGACGCCTACGCAAACGAATACAGCCGCCATGTGCTGCCGACGCTGGCCGCGTTCGGCGGACAGGTACTGGCACGCGGGGGGATGCGCGTGCAGCTCGAAGGGGAGGATGATGCGCATCACGGCGACCTGCGCACGGTGATCATCGAATTTCCGTCACTGCAGCAGGCACGCAACTGGCACCGGTCAGACGACTATGCGCGTCTGCGTGCGATCCGGCAACGATATTCAATCGGCAGGATGTTCGTCGTCGAAGGCGGCTAGCACGCTGCGGATTTCCGCCTCGCCGGCAAGGTCTAAGGAGTTTTGCCGGGAAGAATGCGATGAAGACGGATGGCAAGCCCTTTCAGGTCAGTACCCAGCGACCGAAGCGCAAGGAAGCGCTGCCGCGCCTGCCGCACGAGCGCGACGAATCGGATGACAGCCAGCAGAGCGAGGTACGCGGTGACATTCGGCAGGCCTACGAGGACATCATGTCCGGCCAGCAGGATACCGACCTGCGCGAAGGCCGCGGTGTCGAGGAAGTCGTGAAGGACCAGATCAAGCGGGACAAGGACAGGCGCCCGCGGTCGACGGGTGCCTAGCGTCGCTCGACGTTGATAACCCAGTCGCCTTCGATCGCCAGCGCACCGACGCGCTTGAGTTGGGTGATCGCCCAGTGGGCAAGGTGGATCGCGCCGTAATTCATGTAATTGCGGTTGGCAGCGGCGACCAGCGGAATGCCGGCGAGCAGCTGCGGCACCTCGGTCAGCTTGATTGCCTGCCTTTCCATCAGCAGGAACTTCAGCAGCACCTTGATGCCGTTTTGCGCATTGCGCACCGGATCGGCCTCGAGGTAGGCGATCCGGGAGTACGCCTCCTTGAGCGCCTGCCCGACATCGGTGAATGGCCTGCCATGGCCCGGGATCACGATCTTCGGTCGCAAATCGTCGATCATGTCCAGCGTTGCCCGGGTCTCGCGGAAGCCGCCCGGACCGTCCAGCGCCGGGAACACCACGCCGAAACCTTTTTCCCACAGCGCGTCGGCCGACATCAGGATGCCGTGTTCCTCGTTGTAGGGCAGGTAGCAATACGGGTGGTGACCGGGCGCGTACAGCGCCTGCCAGTCGAGGTCGCCGAGCCGCAGGATGTCGCCCGGACGGACCGCCTCCTCCGCATGAAAGGGCTCGCACTGCTGGCCGGTCGCTTCGAAGCTGGCCTTCATCCGTGACCACTGGTTCACGCGCGGGAATTCGGCGACCGGCACATGGGTGCGCACCGCAGGATAGTACGTCTGCAGGATCGCATTGCCGCCGCAATGGTCGGAATGCAGGTGGGTGTTGTAGATCGCATCCAGCGGCCGGTCCTTCAGCAGGTGGCGCACCAGGGCCAGCGTCTGCGCGCCGTGCGTGCAGTAGCCGGTGTCGACGATTGCGGTACGCTCGCTGCCGACGAAAACCACATTGTTCGACGAGAGCCAGCCGCGCTCCAGCAGGTACATGCCTTCCGGAAGTTTCATCGCTTCATTTCATACGCGAGCGAGATGCGCGCAAACTCGGTCAGCAGCGCCTCCGTGCCGCCGTTGAAGGTGTAGAACGCGGTGCCTGTGCGCACCACCAGCCGCGGCGGCGCCAGCCAGCCCGCATAAGGTATGCCGATCATTTTCGCGCTGCGGATATCGCTCCACGCGACATGCTTGCCGAACCACCCGCCCTGCCGAATGCCCTGCTCGTCGATGGTGACGGTGGAACGCAGGAAGCCGCGCCAGGACCACAGCAGCAGCAGCACGCCGGCGATCAGCAGCAGCTTCGGCCACAGGCCGTCGACCGGATGACGCAGCAGGAAGCTCACCGCATAACCGGCCATGCCAACGCTGAGGACGGTGGCGATCATCTTGAACCAGGGACTGTAGGCAGGGCCGCTGACGGGCCGCGAAGGCTGATAAAACATGCGTGCCATTTTGCCTCCATGCACGCACAGTGGCGAGCGCTGTGGTCAGCATGCGACACGGCGACCCGCAAGCGCCAGCCAGATCTCGCACTTGCGGGCTTCAGTCGCCACACCCCAGCCGATGATCTCGTCAATCGTGCGCAGGCAGCCGCGGCAATAGCCGCTCTGCTCGTCCATCTGGCAGACGCCGGTACAGGGCGAGGGCAGCGGCCCGTTGTGGGTACGCGGATCGAAAGGCGTCGGCTTCATGGCGTCAACGGATTGCCGGCGGCTGCGCGCCGCGCCGCGATTGCATTGCCCGCGCGGCTGGCCGCCTTGCGGCCCAGATGGGCGGAGATGAACTGTCCTGCGTCGACGACTGCATCAAGATCGACTCCCGTATCAATGCCAAGACCGCGCAGAAGATACAACACATCTTCGGTGGCCACGTTGCCTGTTGCTCCCTTTGCATAAGGACATCCGCCAAGGCCGGCCACCGAGGAATGGAAAATGCTCACGCCGGTCTCGAGCGCCGCCAGGATGTTCGCCAGCGCCTGGCCATAGGTGTCATGAAAATGACCGGCCAGCCGCTCCAGCGGAAATTCAGCGGACAGCGTGTCGAACAAGCGCCGAACCTGCGCAGCCGTGCCGACGCCGATGGTGTCGGCAATGTCGATCTCGTCGCAGCCAAGGTCGCTCAGCCGCCGCACTACATCGGCGACCGCCGCAGGATCGACCTCGCCCTGATAGGGACAGCCGAGCGAGCAGCTGACGCTGCCGCGCAGCCTCAGGCCGTGGTCCTTCGCCGCGCGCGCGACGTCGGCAAAGCGCGCGATCGATTCCGCAATCGAGCAATTGATGTTCTTCTGCGAGAAAGCCTCGGACGCGGCGCCGAAGATCACCACTTCGTCCGCCCGCGCGGCAAGCGCCGCCTCGAAGCCTTTCATGTTCGGCACCAGTGCCGAATAGATGGTGCCCGGCCGGCGCGCGATGCGCGCCATCACCTCGGTCGAGGTGGCCATCTGCGGCACCCATTTCGGCGACACGAAGGACGCCGCTTCGATATTCGGAAAGCCGGCAGCCGTCAGCCGGTCGACCAGTTCGACCTTGACCTCGACCGGAATCGTTTCCTTCTCGTTCTGCAGTCCGTCGCGCGGACCGACCTCCACCAGCTTGACCTTGCGCGGCAATTTCATCTCAATCCTCGTGCGGCGTGAACGACAACAGTTGCGCGCCCTCCGCGACCTGGTCGCCGACTGCATACAGCAATCCGGCCACGGTGCCGCGCGCAGGCGCATTGATCGTGTGCTCCATCTTCATCGCTTCCATAATCAGCAGCGGCGCGCCCTTTTCCACAGCGGCACCGGCCTCGACCAGCAGCTGCACGATCTTTCCCGGCATGGGCGCGGTCAGCCGGCCGCCTTCGGACTCCTGCTCGCCCGCATGCGCGATCGGGTCGCTCCAGTCGAACTGCCAGTGGCCGCCGGCATGGAACACATGGAAGCTGTCGCCGTCGCGCACGACCCGGCCCTGTATCCGCTGGCCGGCGAGCGCCAGCGTCACCGACTTGCCTTCGATGGCGATCGACGACAGCAGCGCCTCGTCGGTATCGCCACACAGCAGCCAGCCGCCGCGCCTATGGTCCAGCGTTACGTCGATGGCTTCCTGCCCCTGCGTGAAGCGCAGGCGGCGCAGATAGCTGCCGTTCATCCGCCACCCGGACGGCGCGCTCCACGGATCCGTCGACGCCGCCGCCGGATGCGCCAGCAGGGCGACCGCCAGTGCCAGCACCGGCAGCGGCGGCTGTGACGGCGGCGGGAACAGATCGGCCTGATGCCGTTCGATCAGGCCGGTATCGAGCTCGGCGGTCGAAAAAGGCAGCGATGCGACCAGCCGGCCGAGGAAGCTGACGTTCGTCGCCGGTCCGACGACCTCGCAGGCCGCCAGCGCCTGCGCCATGCGCGCCAGCGCCTGCGCACGGTCGTCGCCGCGCACGATCAGCTTCGCGATCATCGGGTCGTAATGCGGCGAGATCGCATCGCCCTCGCGCACGCCGGCATCGATACGCACGTCGGCATTCACGAACTCCGCCGCCGCCGGCATCTGCAGGTGCAGCAGCGTGCCGATGGACGGCAGGAAGCCCTTGTCCGGGTTCTCCGCATAGATGCGTGCCTCAATCGCATGGCCGCGAATCTGCAAGTCATCCTGCAGCAGCGGCAGCCGCTCGCCGGCGGCCACGCGCAGCTGCCATTCGACGAGATCGGTACCGGTGATCATCTCCGTCACCGGATGCTCGACCTGCAGCCGCGTGTTCATCTCCATGAAATAGAAACTGCCGTCCTGATTGGCGATGAACTCGACCGTACCGGCACCGACATAGCCGACCGCCTTGGCCGCATTCACCGCCGCCTCGCCCATCGCACGGCGGCGCTCGGCAGTCATGCCCGGCGCGGGCGCTTCCTCCAGCACTTTCTGATGGCGACGCTGCACCGAGCAGTCACGCTCGAACAGGTACACGCAATTGCCCAGCATGTCAGCGAACACCTGGATCTCGATGTGGCGCGGGCGCACCAGGTATTTCTCGACCAGCACGCGGTCATCGCCGAAACTGTTGATCGCCTCGCGCTTGCAGGAGGCCAGCGCCGCATCGAAATCCTCGCTGCGCTCGACGATGCGCATGCCCTTGCCGCCGCCGCCGGCGCTGGCCTTGAGCAGCACCGGATAGCCGATCGCATCCGCCTGTGCCCGCAGGAAGTCCGCTTCCTGCCGCTCGCCGTGATAGCCGGGCACCAGAGGCACGCCGGCCGTCTCCATCAGCGCTTTTGCCGCCGACTTCGAGCCCATCGCGCGGATCGCCGACGCCGGCGGGCCGATGAACACGATGCCGGCCGCGTCGCACGCAGCGGCAAAGTCCTCGTTCTCGGACAGGAAGCCATAGCCCGGATGGACCGCCTGCGCGCCCGTGGCCTTTGCCGCGTCGATGATGCGCGCGATCTGCAGATAGCTTTCCTTCGCGGGTGCGGCGCCGATGTGCACGGCCTCGTCGCACAGCGCCACATGCTTGGCGCCGGCATCCGCGTCCGAATACACCGCGACCGTGCGCACGCCCAGCCGGCGCGCAGTGGCCGCGACCCGGCAGGCGATTTCACCGCGGTTGGCTATCAGGATTTTCTTGAACATGTCTCGCTCCGGTGGTTTCTTTTTCTTGTTTGGTCAAGGGTACTGGCTAGCGGTCTGTGGACGATATCTGTCGATTTCAAATGCCGGTCTCTCGCAACGAAAGACACTGGATCCCAGCTTGCGCCGGGATGACTGTTTAATTGCTGCTCACCCCAAACACGTCATTCCAGCGCAAGCTGGAATCCATGCTCGCAAACCACCCTCGTGAGTTCAGGCGCAGCGCTCCAGCACTCTCAACGTCCTCTCCCCCAGCAACGCCATCTCCTCATCCGTCAGCACATACGGCGGCATCCAGTACACCGTCCTGCCGATTGGCCGCAACAACAATTCATTCTGCAAAGCCTCCGCAAAGAATCGCCGCGAAAATCCCTCGGCTACCGACGGCGTCACGTCGAACGCGCAGATCATCCCGCGCTGCCGGACATTCGACACCGCCGGATGCGCTGCGACCTTCGCCAGCGCATTACCCAGCTTCTGCGCACGCACGCGGTTCTGCACGATCACCTCGTCCTCGTCGAAGATGTCCAGCGTCGCCAGCGCCGCACGGCAGGCCAGCGGATTGCCGGTATACGAATGCGAATGCAGGAAGCCGCGCGCGACCTGCGGGTGATAGAAGGCTTGATAAATCGTATCGGTCGTCATCACCAATGACAGCGGCAGGTAGCCGCCGCTGATGCCCTTCGACAGGCAGACGAAGTCGGGCCAGATGCTCGCCTGCTCGCAGGCGAAGAAGCTGCCGGTGCGGCCGCAGCCGACCGCGATCTCGTCGGCCACCAGATGCACCGAGAATTCGTCGCACAGCGCGCGCAGCTGCGTCAGGTAAACGGGCGCATACATCGCCATGCCGACTGCGCACTGCACCAGCGGCTCGACAATCACCGCGGCGATCTGCGATGCGCGTTGCTCGAACAGCTCGCGCATCTGCTTCAGCGCATCGGCTTCGCCAACCGCCGCCGGCGACGCCACCACATGCGCGCGCCGGACCATGCCGCCGTAGGCCTCGGTGAAGACAGGCACATCGGTCACGCCGAGCGCACCGACCGTCTCGCCGTGATAGCTGCCGGACAGGCAGACGAATTCGCGCTTCTCGTCGCGGCCGCTGTTGCGCCAGTAATGGAAGCTCATCTTCAGCGCGATCTCGACCGCCGACGCGCCGTCGGACGCATAAAAGCAATGACCGAGCGCATGGCCGGTGCGCGCAGCGAGCCGCTCCGACAATTCCACCACCGGCTCATGCGTGAAGCCGGCCAGCATCGCATGCTCGAGCTTGTCCAACTGATCCTTCAGCGCCGCATTAATGCGCGGATTCGCATGGCCGAACAGGTTCACCCACCACGAACTGACACCGTCGAGATAGCGGCGTCCCTGGTGGTCAACCAGCCATGCGCCCTTACCATGGCTGAGCGCGACCAGCGGCAGCGTCTCGTGGTGCTGCATCTGCGTGCACGGATGCCAGACGCTGGCGAGACTGCGCGCTACCCAATCTTTGTTTGCTGCCTGATTCATTACATCCTGAAAATGCCGAACTTCGTTTCTTCGATGGGCGCATTCAATGCGGCCGACAGTCCCAGCGCGAGCACCGTGCGCGTATCCGCCGGATCGATCACGCCGTCGTCCCACAGCCGTGCGCTCGCGTAATACGGGTGGCCCTGTTTTTCATACTGCTCGCGGATCGGCGCCTTGAACGCCGCCTCTTCGTCCGCGCTCCAGCTGCCGCCCTTGCCTTCGATGCCGTCGCGCTTGACGGTCGCCAGCACCGACGCCGCCTGCTCGCCGCCCATCACCGAGATGCGCGCATTCGGCCACATCCACAGCATGCGCGGGCCGAATGCGCGGCCGCACATGCCGTAATTGCCGGCGCCGAAGCTGCCGCCGATGATGACGGTGAACTTCGGCACCTGTGCGGTAGCGACGGCCGTCACCATCTTCGCGCCGTGGCGCGCGATGCCTTCGTTCTCGTACTTCTGTCCGACCATGAAGCCGGTGATGTTCTGCAGGAAGACCAGCGGAATCTTGCGCTGGCAGCACAGCTCGATGAAGTGTGCGCCCTTCACCGCCGATTCGGAAAAGAGAATGCCGTTGTTGGCAACGATGCCCACCGGCATGCCATGCAGGTGCGCGAAGCCGCACACCAGCGTGCTGCCGAAGCGCGCCTTGAATTCGTCGAATTCGCTGCCGTCGACGATGCGGGCGATCACCTCGCGCACATCGAAGGGCTTGCGGGTGTCGGTCGGTATCACGCCATAGATCTCGGACGGATCGTATTTTGGCGCGACCGGCTCGCGCAGCGCGAGCTGCTGCGGCTTGCTGCGGTTCAGATTGCCCACGATGTTGCGTGCAATCGCCAGCGCATGCGTGTCATCCTGCGCAAGATGGTCGACGACGCCGGACAGCCGCGTGTGCACGTCGCCGCCGCCGAGGTCCTCCGCGCTGACCACCTCGCCGGTCGCCGCCTTCACCAGCGGCGGGCCGCCGAGGAAGATCGTGCCCTGGTTCTTCACGATGACGGATTCGTCGCTCATCGCCGGCACATACGCGCCGCCGGCGGTGCACGAGCCCATCACGACCGCGATCTGCGGTATCCCCTGCGCGGACATGTTGGCCTGGTTGAAAAAGATGCGGCCGAAATGCTCGCGATCCGGGAACACCTCGTCCTGGTTCGGCAGGTTGGCGCCGCCGGAATCGACCAGATAGATGCACGGCAGATTATTCTGCTGCGCGATCTCCTGCGCGCGCAGGTGCTTCTTCACCGACATCGGATAGTAGGTGCCGCCCTTCACGGTCGCGTCATTGCAGACGATCACGCACTCCTGCCCTTTTACGCGGCCGATGCCGGCGATCACGCCGGCCGCAGGTGCGGCATCGCCGTACATGCCGAACGCCGCCAGCTGCGAGAATTCGAGGAAGGGCGACCCCGGATCAAGCAGCTGGTTCACGCGCTCGCGCGGCAGCAGCTTGCCGCGTGCGACATGCTTTTTGCGCGCCTCTTCGCCGCCACCCTGCGCAATGTGTTCGCAATGGGCGCGCAGGTCATCGACCAGTGCCTGCATTGCGGCCACATTTGCCGCGAACTCCGGCGAGCGGGTATTGAGCTTCGATTCAATTACGGGCATCGCGGGTCTCCGTTTTATTTTTCTTCAAAATCGCCATCGACGTAAAACCACAGGCCATCCTCGCGCACGAAGCGACTGGTCTCTTCTAACCGCTGCGCGCGCCCGCCGGCGCGGCAGCGCGCGACGAAGCGGACGGTGCCGCGGTCGCCATCCTGCGTCGCCGCCTTCACCTCCAGCCCCAGCCATTTCAGCGCCGGGTCGGTCACGGTTTCCAGCGGCCGCGTCGACGGATGCCAGGTCGCTTTCAGGTAATCCTCGGTGCCGGTCACGTACGCGCTATAGCGCGAGCGCATCAGCTTCTCCGGCGTGTCGGCCACCGCGACGCCGGCGAGGAAAGGCCCGCAGCAGCGCTGGAACAGCTTGCCGCCGCAGGGGCAGGCATCGTCGGGCTTGTTCGTCTTTGCCATGAGCTCAGGCCAGCGCGCGGCCGATCAGAATTTTCTGTATGTCGCTGGTGCCTTCGTAAATCTGGCACACGCGCACATCCCGATAGATGCGCTCGACCGGGAAGTCGGCCAGATAGCCATAGCCGCCGTGGATCTGTATCGCATTGCTGCAGACCTTCTCGGCCATCTCGGTCGCGAACAGCTTCGCCATCGCGGCCTCCTTCAGGCAAGGCAGGCCCGCATCCTTCATCGCGGCTGCATGCCAGACCAGCTGCCGCGCGGCCTCGATCTGCGTCGCCATGTCGGCCAGCCGGAACTGTACCGCCTGATGCTCGAACAGCGGCTTGTCGAAGCTCTGCCGGTCTTTCGCATACGTCAGCGCGGCATCGAACGCGGCGCGCGCCATGCCGACCGCCTGCGAAGCAATGCCGATCCGTCCGCCTTCGAGGCCGGACAATGCGATCTTGTAGCCCATGCCTTCTTCGCCGATCAGATTCGCAGCAGGAATCCGGCAGTCCTCGAACAGGATCTGCGCAGTGTCCGACGAATGCTGGCCGAGCTTGTCCTCGATGCGCGCGACGATATAGCCCGGCGTGTCGGTCGGCACCCAGAACGCGCTGATGCCGCGCTTGCCGGCTGCCTTGTCGGTCACCGCCATCACGATGGTCACGTCCGCATGCTTGCCGCTGGTGATGAATTGCTTCACGCCGTTCAGCACGTAATGGTCGCCGTCGCGGCGCGCGGTGGTGCGCAGCGCCGAGGCATCGCTGCCGGCATGCGGCTCGGTCAGGGCGAACGCGCCGAGCATCCCACCGGCCGCCAGCGGCCGCAGCCATTGCTCCTTCTGTGCGTCGTTCGCGTAGGCCATGCCTATGCTGCACACCGGGCAGTTGTTGACCGAGATGATGGTCGAGGTGCCGCCGTCGCCGGCGGCGATCTCTTCGACCACGATCGCCAGCGCAAGATAGTCGAGGCCGGCGCCGCCCAGTGCCTCGGGCACCGCGACGCCGAAGGCACCGAGCTGCGCGAGCTGCTCAAGCGCCTCGCGCGGGAAGGTTTTCTCGCGGTCCCACCGCGCGGCGTTGGGCGCAAGCTGCTGCTGCGAAAAGTCGCGCAGCGCGTCACGGATCATCTGGTGCTGGTCGGGGAGGATCATTCGGAATGCTTACTGTGATTGAATGTCACTGGATCCCGGCCTGCGCCGGGATGACTCATTAAAAGCTGTCAGCCACAACACTGTCATCCCGGTGCAGGGTGCGGAAGGGAGCGTAGCGAGGGTTGCGTGCCGCATGCGTTGCGCCTTCCGAAGCGGCTCGGCTTGCCAGCCGAGCCGTGGCCCGCAGGCGGATCCAGCGTCTTTTCTCAACCTACCAATTCATCTCTCTGCCGTCATAACTCAGGAACGACCCCGAATCCGCCGGCTTGAGCCTGTCGATCGCCGTCAGCATCCCCGCCACGCTGTCCTGCACCGACAGCGGCGCATCCGGGCCGCCCATGTCGGTCTTCACCCAGCCAGGGCTGATCACCGCCAGCGTCAGTTCCGGATAGTCGCCACGCGCGGAATGCACTGCAATGTTGAGCGCCGCCTTCGACGCGCGATAGACCCACGCGAGGCTGGAATCGGCGTCGGTCACGCTACCCAGCATGCTCGACAGGAACACGAACTTGCCGCGCGCTGCGCCCACGTTCTGCGCCAGCAGCGGCAGCACCTGCATCGCGCCCAGCACATTCGCATGCATGGTCGCGTCGAACGCGTCGGCGGCCGGCGGCTCGCCCGCGCCCTCCCAGGTCGGCAGCACGCCGGCCACGTACAACGCAAGGTCGATCGCCTCGCCGTCGAGCTGCCATGCGAGCCCGGCCAGCGATTCCGGCCGGGTCACGTCCACGTTTAGCGCATGCGCGCCCTCGCCTTCGAGCGCAGCGATCGCGTCGGCACTGCGCGCGGTGGCGAACACCTTCCATCCGCCGGCGCGCAGCTGGCGCACGAACTCGCGGCCGATGCCGCGCGACGCGCCGATAACGAGGGCCGCCTTCGCCATTTACAGCATCTCGATCGCGACTGCCGTGCCTTCGCCGCCGCCGATGCACAGCGCAGCGACGCCGCGCTTGCCGCCGGTCTTCTTCAGCGCGCCGAGCAGGGTGACGATGATGCGCGCGCCCGAAGCGCCGATCGGGTGGCCGAGCGCGCAGGCGCCGCCGTGCACGTTGATCTTTGAATGCGGGATGCCATGCTCCTTCATCGCGGCCATGGCGACAGCGGCAAATGCCTCATTGACTTCGAACAGGTCGACTTCGGCGCTCGACCAGCCGGTCTTTGCGTACAGCTTCTGGATCGCGCCCACCGGTGCGGTGGTGAACCAGTTCGGCTCCTGCGAATGGCGCGAATGCGCGAGGATCTTCGCGATCGGCTTCGCACCCAGCTTCTTCGCGGTGGATTCACGCATCAGCACCAGCGCAGCCGCGCCGTCATTGATCGACGAGGACGAAGCGGCAGTGATCGTGCCGTCCTTCTTGAATGCCGGACGCAGTTGCGGGATCTTGTCGATCTTGGCCTTCAGCGGGCCCTCGTCCTTGTCGATCACGATGTCGCCGCCCTTGCCGGCCACGGTCACCGGCGCGATCTCCCACTGGAAGGAGCCATCGGCCGTCGCGGCCTGTGCGCGCTTGACCGACTCGATCGCATACGCGTCCTGCTCTTCACGGGTAAAGCTGTACTTGCTGGCGCAGTCTTCCGCATAGGTGCCCATCGCACGCCCCTTATCGTACGCATCTTCAAGACCGTCGAGCATCATGTGGTCGTACATCATGCCGTGGCCGATGCGGTAGCCGCCACGCGCCTTCGGGATCAGGTACGGTGCATTGGTCATCGACTCCATGCCGCCGGCGACCACCACCTCGTTCGTACCCGCGACCAGCGAATCGAAGCCGTACATCGTCGCCTGCATGGCCGAGCCACACATCTTCGACAGCGTAACCGCGCCGGCCGACACCGGAATGCCGGCCTTGATCGCTGCCTGGCGCGCCGGCGCCTGGCCCTGGGCAGCCATCAGGCAGTTGCCGAAGATGACGTCGTTGACGACGTCGGGGCTGACGCCGGCGCGCTCGACGGCCGCGCGGATCGCGACTGCGCCCAGGTCATGTGCGGCCAGCGACGAGAAGTCGCCCTGGAACGCGCCCATGGGTGTGCGGGCGGCGCCGACGATGACGATAGGATCTTGCATGCTTTTCTCCAAGTAAAAGGTTCAGGCCGCTTCCGCTGCCGGCAATGCCGGCTCGGGCGACCCGTCCAGGTTGATGAATCGGATTTCCTGCGGATACGGGAACACGTCCTCGACGAGTCCCTCGCGAATGCGTGCCTGCTTCTGCCGCCAGTAGGCCGCACTCAGCAGGTCGGCATGGTGCTTCATGAAAAACTGTCGGACCTTCGGGTTCCCGAGCAAAAAGACGCCGAACTGCTCGGGGAACACATCGTTCTTCGCGACCGGATACCAGGGCTCGCTGGCCATTTCGTCTTCTTCGTTGCGCGGCGCAGGTATGTCGCGGAAATTGCAGTCGGTGATGTACTCGATCTCGTCGTAGTCGTAGAACACCACGCGGCCCTGGCGCGTCACGCCGAAGTTCTTGTACAGCATGTCGCCCGGGAAGATGTTGGCAGCGACCAGGTCCTTGATCGCATTGCCGTACTCGAGCACGCCATGCTCGAGCTTGGCTTCATCGCCGGCGCTCTCGGCATCGGTCAGCCAGATATTCAGCGGCGTCATGCGGCGCTCGATGTACAAGTGGCGAACGATGATCTGGTCGCGGTCTTCCTCGATCAGCGACGGCGCCACCTGCTTCAGCTCTGCCAGCAACTCCTCCGAGAAGCGCGAGCGCGGGAAGGCGACATTCGAATACTCGAGCGTGTCGGCCATGCGGCCGACGCGGTCGTGGTACTTCACCAGCAGGTACTTCTCCTTGACCAGCTCGCGCGTGGTTTCCTTCGGCGCAGGGAAATGGTCCTTGATCACCTTGAACACATACGGGAAGGAGGGCAGCGCAAACACCACCATCACCAGGCCGCGTATGCCGGGTGCGATCGCAAAGCTGTCAGACGAATTCGCGAGATGGTGCAGGAAGTCGCGATAGAACGCGGCCTTGCCCTGCTTGTGCAGGCCGAGCACGGTGTAGATCTCGCTGCGCGGCTTGTTCGGCAGGATGGAGCGCAGGAATTTCACATAGGCGGACGGCACTTCCATGTCGACCAGGAAGTAGGCGCGCGTGAACGAGAACAGCAGCGTGATCAGGCCGGTATCGGTGAGCACCGTGTCGAGGTAGAGCCGGCCGCTGCGATCGTGCAGTACCGGAATCACAAAGCCGAAGCTCTGGTTTCCGTTGACCAGCTTGGCGACCAGGTACGCGCCCTTGTTGCGAAAGAACGGCGACGCCAGCACCTGGATCTGGTGATTGGCTTCCGTCGGCTGGCTTCCCGGCAGCGCGCGCAAGCGCCGCTCGACCAGTGCGATGTCGTTCTCGAGGTCGGCGAACTCGCCGGCGAACTGGAAGTTGGTCACCATCCGCCGCAGCGAGCTGCGCAGCCCGTCCTTGGACGGATAGTAGACGCGATACACCGGCGTGCCGTCGCGCGGCTCGATGTACTCGGTCGAGATCGTCGGCCAGACGAAGATGAAATCGTTATTGAAGTACGTGCGGTGCAGGATGTTGCAGCAGACCGAATTGAAGAATGTTTCGGCAAGCTCGGGCTGGCGGTGCTCGGTCAGCATGCCGATGTAATGCAGCTTCACCTCGCGCCAGACGGCATCGGTCAGTTCGTCCTCGTCGTATTCATCTTCCAGCGCCTGCACGCACTCCTGCACGCGGTGGTCGTAGAACGCGATCCGCTCGCGCGCCTCGGCCTGCGCCTCTTTCCATGTCCTGCGCTCGAAATGCCGGCGTGCCGCCTGGCTGGCTTCGCGAAACAGCCGGTAGTGCTTGTCAAAGCCGTCGAGGATCACGCGCGCGATGTCGAACGCGATCTGGGACGACAGTAGCTTGGGAAAGTGCTGCATCGCGGGGCGGATCCTTTCGGGCGGAAGTTGGGGGTCAGGCCGTCTCGGCGAACAGTTCGCGGCCGATCAGCATGCGGCGAATCTCGCTGGTGCCGGCGCCGATCTCGTACAGCTTGGCGTCGCGCCACAGGCGGCCGGTCGGATAGTCGTTGATGTAGCCGTTGCCGCCCAGCGCCTGGATCGCCTCCCCGGCCATCCAGGTCGCCTTCTCGGCCGAGTACAGGATTGCGCCGGCCGCGTCCTTGCGCAATGCGCGCACCATGTCGGGCGTGGTCGCGCGATCGCAGGCCTGGCCGACGGCGTACACATAGGCCTTGCAGGCCATCATCGTCGAATACATGTCGGCCAGCTTGCCCTGCATGAGCTGGAACTCGCCGATCGGCTGGCCGAACTGCTTGCGCTCGTGCACGTACGGCACCACCACGTCCATGCAGGCCTGCATGATGCCCAGCGGGCCGCCGGCCAGCACCGCGCGCTCGTAGTCGAGGCCGGACATCAGCACGTTCACGCCGCGGCCCAGGCCGCCGAGCACGTTCTCGGCCGGCACTTCGCAATCCTCGAACACCAGCTCGCCGGTGTGCGAGCCGCGCATGCCCAGCTTGTCGAGCTTCTGCGCGACAGAAAACCCCTTGAAGCCCTTCTCGATCAGGAAGGCAGTGATGCCGCGCGGGCCGGCCTCGATGTCGTTCTTCGCATAGACCACCAGCACGTCGGCGTCGGGGCCGTTGGTGATCCACATCTTGCTGCCGTTGAGCACCCAGCGGTCACCCCTGAAGTCGGCACGCAGCTTCATCGACACCACGTCCGAGCCGGCATTCGGCTCCGACATCGCGAGCGCGCCCACATGCTCGCCGCTGATCAGCTTTGGCAGGTATGTCGCGCGCTGCTCGGGCGTGCCGTTGCGCCGGATCTGGTTCACGCACAGGTTCGAGTGCGCGCCGTACGACAGGCCGACCGAGGCCGACGCGCGCGAGATTTCCTCCATCGCGACGATGTGCGCGAGATAGCCCATCGCACTGCCGCCGTATTCCTCGTCGGCGGTGATGCCGAGCAGGCCGAGCTCGCCCATCTTGCGCCACAGGTCCATCGGGAACTGGTCGCTGCGGTCGATCTCGGCTGCGCGCGGCGCGATCTCGGCCTCGGCAAACTGGCGCACCGCGTCGCGCAGCGCGGCGATGTCCTCGCCGTGGTCGAAGCTGAGTCCGGGCAGGTCAATCATCTGGGTCTCCGTAATGTTGTTCTTGATGACAGGGTCAGGCGGCGCGCCGCGGCGTACGGGCGGCCGGCGCCTTCGGCTTCTCTGCGCCCTCGTCGAGCATGCGGCGGCACTGCGCCTCGTGCACGGCAATCTCGGCCAGCGTGACCTCAATGTCCTCGCGCTGCTGCTCGAGCGCCTCCCGATGGCGCGCCAGCACGGCGAGGAAGCGCTTGAGCTGGGCGGCGGAATCCTTCGGCGACTCGTACATGTCAACCAGATCCTTGATCTCCGACAGCGTCAGCCCGAGGCGCTTGCCGCGCAGCGTCAGCTTCAGGCGCGTGCGGTCGCGCGCGCCATACACGCGGGTGCGGCCGCCGGTTCCCTCGCGGCGCGGACTGATCAAGCCCTGGTCCTCGTAGAAGCGAATCGCGCGCGGCGTGATGTCGAATTCGCGCGCCAGCTCGGTGATCGTGTAGGTGGCCATGGTCCTCATGTCTATACCCGCACCGGCTCGCAGGAAATGCACGCCCGGGCGAGTGGTGCCTTGCTAGAATGGACGTTTACGTAAACGTCAATTAGTCGGCTATTGTAGGCGGGCGACCCGCATTTGCAAACCCTCCTGCTGCCGCCTCACCTCATGAATCCGCAAGAATCCGAACTCGAATATCCCTTCAGCGAACAATTGCCGGCCACCGGCGGCAGCATCGAAGTCGCGCCGGGCGTGCGCTGGATACGCATGGGCCTGCCGTTTGCGCTCAATCATGTGAACCTGTGGCTGCTGGAAGACGGCGACGGCTGGACCGTCGTCGACTGCGGCATCGCGACCGACGACACCCGCGCCGCCTGGGAGCAGGTGTTCGCGAACGAGCTTGGCGGGCGGCCGGTCACGCGCGTGATCGCCACCCACTGCCACCCTGACCACGTGGGACTGGCGGCCTGGCTGTGCGAGCGCTGGCAGGCGCCGCTGTGGATGACGGTCGGCGAATACGGCTTCGCGCGCATGATGGCGGCCGGACTGCCGGGCGCGGACGGGCCGGCGATGATCCCGCACTTCCGCCGTCACGGGCTGACCGATGCCGGCAAGCTGGCAGAGCTCGAGGGCCGCAAGAGCTATTACCCGACGCTGGTGCCGAAGGTGCCCGAGCAGTTCGTGCGCCTGTCCGACACGCAGCCGGTACGCATCGGCGCGCACGACTGGCAGGTCATCACCGGCTTCGGCCACTCGCCCGAGCATGCGGCGCTGTACTGCGCAGCGCTCGGCGTGCTGGTGTCGGGCGACATGGTGCTGCCTCGGATCTCGACCAACACCTCGGTGTTTGCGATCGAACCGGAGGCCGATGCGGTGGGCCAGTTCCTCGGCTCGCTGCAGAAATTCCTGCCGCTGGCGGCCGATACGCTGGTGCTGCCCTCGCACGGCAAGCCGTTCCGCGGCCTGCACGCGCGAATTGCGCAACTCCAGCAGCATCATGCAGAACGGCTGGCCGAGGTGCAGGATGCCTGCGCGACGCCGCAATCGGCCGCCGATATCGTGCCGCTGATGTTCAAGCGCGAACTCGACATGCACCAGCTGACATTTGCAATGGGCGAGGCGCTCGCGCACCTGCACCGGCTCTGGCAATCGGGCGAATTGCGTCGCATGGAGAGTGCCGACGGCGTGCTGCGCTTCGTGCGTGCGATGCGGCATTGACGCGGATTCTCTTTAAAAATTCACAATATTTGCCTTTGTTACAGACAATTGCCGGGGCGATGACTGACTATTACAGGATGGCGTGGAATAGTCGCGAATCATGAATTCATCACAAGAACGTCTGGAGTTCAGCGGGAGACTACAACAGGCGCTGCGCAATGCGGATTACTCTCCCAACAGTCCGACGCAACTCGCGCGCGAATTCAATCTTCGCTTCAGCGGCCATCCGGTGACGGTGCATGCGGCGCGCAAATGGCTGCAGGGGGAGTCGATACCGACCCAGGAAAAACTGAGGGCGCTGGCCAACTGGCTGGACGTGCCGGCCGACTGGCTGCGCTTCGGCAATATCGACAGTCCGCGCAGCAGGTCCGGCGCCAGCCTGTCGTCGATGGACGCGAAGATGATGGCCAACCTGCAGCAGCTGGACGAACATCACCGGATGATCGCCTACGAATTCCTCCGCATGCTGGTGAAGGCGAGCAAGAAAAAATGAGCGTCGCCGCGCTCCCGGGTCAGCCGGCCGCCAGCGAGCGCAGGTAACGCAGCCCCGGAATCGCGCGGCTGCCGTACCAGGACAGCATCTCGCCGTCCACCAGCCGCACCGGCTTGCCCAGCTGGCGTTCGAGCGCATCGGCATGCGCGCCGGTGAACCGGTACGGCTCGCTGGACAGCAGCACTTCGTCGACCGCCTCCGCCAGCGCTTCGCTCCAGCGAAACTCCGGATAGCGGCTGGGCGACGGCGCCGGCCACTGCTGCCAGCCGACCAGTTCCAGCATGCGCGCGATATAGGTATCCCGCGACACCGTCATCCACGGATCCTGCCAGATGCAGTACAGCACGCGCTGCGCACGGCGCGGCGCAGCCAGCGTGAGCGCATATTCCTGCTCGAACTGCGCGCACAGCGCTTCGGCAGCGGCCCGGGCGTTGAAGATCCCGCCCAGCAAGCGGTAGAGCGCCAGATTGTCCAGCGGCGCCAATGGATGGGTAACGACCACATTCGGCACGAATGCCGCCAGCTGCTCGACGGTCGGCTTCTCGTTCTCGTCGATATTCACCAGCAGGTGCGTGGGTGCGAGCCGGCGGATCTTGTCGACATTCACATCCTTGGTGCCGCCCACCTTCGCGACCGCATCCACCGTGCCGGCCGGATGGATGCAGAACCCGGTGCGACCGACCAGCCGGTCCCCCAGTCCGAGCGCACAGACCAGCTCGGTGACCGAGGGCACCAGCGACACGATGCGCACCGTGCCGGCGGCCGGCCGGTGCGCGCGCCCGATCGCATCGACCAGTTCGTCTGCGGACTGGTTCATTCGGCCGCGTTCAGCTGCTCGCGCGACGGCTTGTGCGGCGCACGCGCGAAAGCTGCGTCATACAGCCAGTTCGGCAGCAGGCGCAGCAGCCACGATACGCCGCGCATCTGCCACGGAATCACCGCGTAACTGCGGCCGGCCGCGATCGTGCGCGCCGCCTGTCGCGCAAAGCGGTCCGCAGGCATCAGGAAAGGCATCGGATAGGTGTTCACCCGGGTCATCGGCGTATCGATGTAGCCGGGCGCGATCGTCACCACCCGTATCCGGTGCCGCCGCAGCTCGACCCGCAGCGACTCGCAATAGCTGATCACCGCTGCCTTCGATGCGCTGTAGGCCTCGGCGCCCGGCAGCCCGCGGATGCCGGCCACGCTGGCGATGCCCACCAGCCGCGGCGCCGGCTCGCCGCGCGCGGCCTGCGCCTGCATCGTCGCGATGAACGGCGCGAAAGTGGCGGCGGTCGCCAGCACATTGGTGTCGATAATCTGGCGAAACACCTCGAGGTCGCCGCTGCGCTCGGTGAGTGTGCCGTAGGAGATGCCGGCATTGGCGATCACGATGTCGATGCCGCCGGCGCGCTGCACGAAGTCATCGGCGGCGGCGGACAACGCCGCGTGGTCATTCACGTCGACCGCATAGATCGAATGCCGCGACGGGCCGGGCAGGCTGTTCAGCAATTCCTGCAGGCGCTCGGCGCGCCGCGCGAGCAGCCCGACGCGCGCGCCCTGGCGCGCATATTCGTGCGCCAGCGCCCAGCCAAGACCGCTGGAGGCGCCGGTGATGAATACCCGCAGCATCGCGCGCCCCCGCTGCGCTTACTTCGCCTTCTTCGCGACCAGCGCGTCCATCACCTGCAGGGTCGCGCGGTTGAGCGCGTCCTCGGACAGGCCGCGCAACTTCTCGCCCACGATCGACGGCGAGGTCAGGTACTGGCCGTCGATCGCGACCGTCGGCACACCGTTGATCCGGTAAACGTCCTGCAACTGGCGCACACGGTTCACCTTGCTCTGCACAGTGAACGAGTTGAAGGTGTCGGCGAACTTCTTCACATCCACGCCTTGCTGCTCGATGAAGGCCATGATCTGCTCCTCGCGGTCGAGCTTCTGGCGCTTCACGTGGATGGCGTCGAACACATTCTTGTGCAGGTCGAGGCGGTTCATCGCCTCCAGCGCGTAATACAGCTTCTGCTGCGGCACAAAGGAATCGCGGAAGCCGACCGGCACCCGCTTGAGCACGATGCGGTCGCCCTGCTTCTTCGCCCATTCGGCGAGATGCGGCTCGAACTCATGGCAGTGCGGGCAGTTGTACCAGAAGAATTCCAGCACCTCGACCTTCTTGCCGGTGTCGGTCGGCTGCGCCTGCTGCAGGCGCTGGTATTCGACGCCCTCGACAGGCGCGTTGGGCGCGGCGACGGCCGACGATGCGATGAAGCCAAAACTGGCGATGACAAACAGGCGTTGCAGGAGTCGCATGGTTTTTCCCGTTGAAGTGACGATCAAGAAGTGACAATCATTTGGGCACGCGCACCACGGCTGCGTCCACCCCGTTATCGGACAGCCGCACGCGCGCGCGATTCAGGGCCTCGACGTCGGCGAACGGCCCGACGCGCACCCGGTACAGCGTGCCCAGCTCGGACTTGCGCTCCGCGATCCCGGCCGCCACGCCCATCAGCGCGAGGCGTGCCTTGGTCGCCTCGGCATCCTGCAGTTCGCGGAACGCGCCGGCCTGCAAATAGTAGGTGAAGGATTCCGCGCCCGCAGGCTGGGAAACATTTGCTGACGAACCCGGCGCGGCCGGTGCCGGCGCGGTGGCTGAAGCCGCCGGTGCCGCCGGTGCCGCAGGCGCGGCAGCCGGCGCCGGCGGAGGCTCGGCTGGAGGCGGCTTGGCAGGCGCGGCGGGCACGGGCGGCGGCGCCTGTTCCGGCGCGGCGTCCGCGATCCGCTCGCGCCGCTCGCGTGCGCCGCCCTGCAGCGTCTTGTTCGGATCGCCCAGCTCGCCGGCCGGCTGCGACTGCCGGCCGATCTTGTCGACGAAAGGCAGCGGCGTCTTCATGATCGTCATCGCCACGCCGACCGCCACCAGCAGGCCGATGATCAGGCCGACGAGCAGGCCGGAAAGGGTGCCGCCGTGCTGGCGGCGCGGCTGCAGCATGTTCACATCCTCGCTGGCGTCGACACGCCGATCAGTTGCAGGCCGTTGCGCAGCACCTGGCGGGTCGCCAGCAGCAGCGCGAGGCGTGCCAGCTTCAGCGCCTCATCGTCGACCAGCACGCGCTCGGCGTTGTAATAACTGTGCAGTTCGCCGGCGAGGTCGCGCAGGTAGAACGCGACCTGGTGCGGGCCGAGCTCGTCTGCCGCCTTCTGCAGCATGTCCGGATACTCGGCCAGCTTCGCCAGCAGCGCGGCCTCGCGCGGCGACACCAGCGGCGACAGGTCGGCCGCAGCCAGCGCGGCCTCGTCGCCGCCCCACTGCGCCAGCACCGAGCAGATGCGCGCATGCGCATACTGCACGTAATAGACCGGGTTTTCGTCGGATTGCGCGAGTGCGAGGTCGACGTCGAACACGAACTCGGTGTCGGCCTTGCGCGAAATCAGGAAGAAGCGCACCGCATCGCGGCCGCGCGTGAGGTCGCGCTCGCCATCCGCGCCGGCCGCGTCGCCGGCCGACCACTCGATCAGGTCGCGCAGCGTCACATAGGAACCGGCGCGCTTGGAGATCTTCACCTCCTCGCCGTTCTTCATTACGGTGACCATCTTGTGCAGCACATAGTCCGGATAGCCCTGCGGTATGCCGGCGCCGACCGCCTGCAGGCCGGCACGCACGCGCGCGATGGTGCCGTGGTGGTCGCTGCCCTGGATGTTGATCACTTTGCGGTAACCGCGCTGGAATTTCGCGACGTGGTAGGCGACGTCAGGCACGAAATAGGTATACGTGCCGTCGGACTTGCGCATCACGCGGTCCTTGTCGTCGCCGTAATCGGTGCTGCGCAGCCACAGCGCGCCGTCCTGCTCGAAGGTCTTGCCGGCCTGCTTCATCGCATCGACCGCAGCCACGACCCGCCCGTCGGTGTACAGCGAGGACTCGAGATAGAAATTGTCGAAGCGCACGCCGAAGGCCTGCAGGTCCAGGTCCTGCTCGTGGCGCAGGTAGGCGACTGCAAAGCGGCGGATCGACTCGAGGTCGTTCACGTCGCCGCTGGCGGTCACCGGCGCACCGTCGTTGGCGGACACGGTTTTTTTCGCGAGGAAGTCGGCTGCGATGTCGGCGATGTAGTCGCCGTTGTAAGCCGACTCCGGCCAGTCGGCCGCGCCGGGCCGGCTGCCCTTCGCGCGCGCCTGGACCGATGCGGCCAGGGTCGCGATCTGCACGCCGGCATCGTTGTAGTAGAACTCGCGCAGCACCTCGTGGCCCTGCGCTTCCAGCAGCGCGCACAGCGCATCGCCGAGCGCGCCCTGCCGGCCGTGGCCGACGTGCAGCGGCCCGGTCGGGTTGGCGGACACGAATTCGACCAGCACCTTGCTGCCGGCGGCGGCATTGCTGCGGCCATAGCGCTGGCCTTCGGCGAACACCCGGCGTACCACGTCCTGCTTGGCCGCCAGCGCGACGCGCAGGTTGATGAAGCCCGGGCCGGCGATCTCGACCGCATCCACCAGGCCCTGCCGCGCCGGATGCGCCATCACGGCGTCGGCCAGCGCCTGCGCCAGTTCGCGCGGGTTTTTCTTCAGCGGCTTGGCCAGCTGCATCGCGATATTGCAAGCGAGGTCGCCGTGCGACGGGTCGCGCGGGCGCTCCAGGGTGATGGCCGGCGCTTGCAGCTCGGTGCCGGCCAGCAGCGGGCCGATGGCGTCGGCGAAAAGGGAGGCGATCTGTTCTTTGTGTCGGGATTGCATGGGCAGTGGTCAGGCGGCCGCGCGGGAATGGCGGACAAAGCGGGGATTATAGCGGCCGCCAGCCGGTCGGCAGGCGGCGAAAAAAGAGGGGCACCATGGTCTGATGCCCCCGGAGAGGAGATACAGCTGCTTGTGTTGCAGTGTGCCGGCTAGCGGCACAGGGCCAGCATGGGCAAAGGCCGGCTTTGTGTCAATTGATAATTACAATGCCACAGTCAATATATATTGACAGTCTTGCCGGCCAAGAATACATTGCCTTCATGGGTCAATGGGACGGTGCGTCCCGACCACTGCCTGGGCACCTGCATGAAGCTGCTGCACTCCGTGATCCGCAAGCTCACCTCCTCGCTGGACATGCGATGGATGCCTTTTGCCGATGTGGCAAGGCCCGAGCTGCCGCTGGGCCGACTGCTGCGGCTGTCGCTGTTTCAGCTGTCAATTGGACTGGCCACGGCATTGCTGGTGGGCACCCTGAACCGGGTGATGATCGTCGAGCTTGGCGTGCCCGCGTGGTGGGTCGCGCTGTCGGTCGCGCTGCCGCTGGTGTCGGCGCCGCTGCGCGCGCTGATCGGCTTCCGCTCGGATACCCATCGTTCGGCGCTCGGCCTGCGCCGGCTCCCTTATTTATGGACCGGCAGCCTGCTGCTGTTCGGCGGACTCGCAATCATGCCGTTCGGACTGCTCGCGCTGTCGGAGCCGCAGCCGGGCATGCTGTGGGTCAGCCGCATCGGCGCAGCGCTCTCGTTTCTGCTGGTCGGCATGGGCATGCAGGTCACGCAGACCGCGGGCCTGGCACTGGCGACCGATCTCGCGACGCCGGAGACGCGGCCGCGCGTGGTCGCGCTGATGTACACCATGCTGCTGCTGGGTCTGGTCGGCAGCGGCCTGCTGTTCGGCTGGCTGCTGGCCGATTTCTCGCCGCTGCGCCTGGTGCAGGTGGTACAAGGTTCGGCGGTGGCGGTCGCAATGCTCAACCTGAATGCACTGTGGAAGCAGGAGGCGCTCAATCGCGCGCGCGCACAGCAGGCGCGCCGCGGGACGGACTTCCGCGAACGCTGGCGCGCCTATGCAGACCGGCCGGGCGTGAAGCGTTTCCTGTGGACGGTCGGGCTCGGCACCTGCGCGTTCAACATGCAGGACATCATCCTCGAGCCCTATGGCGGGCAGGTGCTGGGGCTGGGCGTGGGCGCGACCAGCCTGCTGACCGCGCTGACCGCTTGCGGCGCGCTGCTGGCCTTCGCGGCCGCCGCACGGCTGCTGTCGCGCGGCATGCAGGCCACGCGGGTGGCCGCGCTGGGCGCGCTGGCCGGACTGCCGGCCTTCGCCATGGTGATCTTTTCCGCACCGCTCGACGCTCCCGACCTGTTCCGTGCGGGCGCCTTCCTGATCGGCGTCGGCGGCGGACTGTTCTCGGTCGGCACGCTGACGATGGCGATGGATCTGCAAACGGACGACGACGCCGGGCTGGCGCTCGGCGCGTGGGGCGCCGTGCAGGCGACCGCGGCCGGCGCATCGGTCGCAGCCGGCGGCCTGCTGAAAGATATTGTCGGCACGCTGGCCAACGCCGGCTGGCTCGGCGAGAGCCTGGTGTCCGACGTCACCGGCTACAGCTTCGTGTACCACCTCGAGATGTATCTGTTGTTCGCAGTGCTGATAGCGGTCGGTCCGCTGGTCAGGCATGCGCGCGCCCCTGGCGCGCACGCCGGCCGGAAGTTCGGCCTGGCGGAATTCCCGGGCTGACGGCCCTAACGATGCAGCAAAACCCGTGGTCGGCAGCGCCGTCGCGGACCCCACAATCGAAGGAGAAGCATCATGGAAACAGGCGCGATCACGCAATATGTCGACGTTGCCCAGCTAGTGCTGTACCTGTTCTGGATTTTCTTTGCCGGGCTGATTTACTACCTGCTGCAGGAAAACCACCGCGACGGCTATCCGCTCGACCCCGGCACCGGCCGCGGCACGAAGATGGACGGCTGGCCGCCGATCCCGAGCCCCAAGACCTACAAATTGTCGAACGGCGAGGAAGTGGTGATGCCCTATCCGCTGAAGGCGCCGGAATTCCTGCAGGCACAGCCGCGCCACCGCTGGATCGGCGCACCGATCGAGCCGACCGGCAACCCGCTGCTGGCCGGCGTCGGCCCCGGTGCATGGAATGCACGCGCCGACCATCCGGACCTGACGCCGGACGGCGAGCCGAAGATCTCGCCGCTGCGTGCGAATCCGGAGCACGGCGTCGCCGCTCAGGACGCCGACCCGCGCGGCCTGCCGGTCCGGGGCGCCGACGGTGAAATCGCCGGCACCGTGCACGACCTGTGGCTGGATCGCTCGGAAATGCTGTTCCGCTATATCGAGGTCCGGCTCAGCGACACCGGCAAGGACGTGCTGCTGCCGATACCGTTCGCGCGCATCCGCAAGGACGGCGTCGAGGTGAATTCCATCCTCGCCAGCCAGTTCGCCGACGTGCCCGGCCATCGCGAGTCGGAGCAGGTGACGATGCTGGAAGAGGAAAAGATCGCCGCCTACTATGGCGCCGGCACGCTGTACGCAACGCCGCTGCGCCAGGAACCGCTGGTTTAAGCCGCCATGCAGCCGCATCACGAATATGAGTTCGAGGCCGCGCCCGGCCTGCCCGAACCGCTGCCGCCGGGCGAGCACATCCTGTGGCAGGGCCGGCCCGACTGGAAGCGGCTCGCGCTGGATGCCTTCCACCTGCGCCGCATCGCCGCGTATTTCGGGCTGATGCTCGCACTGCAGGCGCTGCTGTCCTGGCAGTCGGCAGCGGATCTCGCTGCCAACCTGGCCCCGATCATGCTGTCGGCCACGCTGGCGGCGATTGCGCTGGCACTGCTGGCGCTGGCCGCCCGGCTGTCGGCGCAGACCACGATGTACACGCTCACCAACAAGCGGGTGGTGATGCGGATCGGCATTGTGCTCACGGTCAGCTTCAACCTGCCGCTGCGCTGGATCGCCGGCGCCCACCTGCATGCGAATGCCGATGGCAGCGGCGACCTCGCTCTCGAGCTCAAAGGCGGCGACCGCATTGCCTACCTGCACCTGTGGCCGCATGCGCGTGCGTGGTACCTGAAAAAGCCGCAGCCCACGCTGCGCTGCGTGCCCGGCATCGCCGAGGTCGGTATGCGGCTGCACCATGCGTGGCAGCAGCGCCGGGCCGAGATCGGCGAGATCGAGCCGCAGGAACGCATTCCGGTACGCATGCCAGCAGCGGTGCTCGCGCCATGACTGCGCACGCAGCCCTTCCGGGCAGGCGGCCGCGCTTCCATCCGGGGATCGCGCTCGGCGTGCTGATGGTGACTGCCGTTGCCGTGATCGCGCTGGCGCGCTGGTCGGCGGCACCCTCTCCTGCCGGCGTGCCGGAACCGGTGGCCCGACAGCGCCTGCTGCATTTCAATGACCTGCCCGATGGCGCGGTCGGCGTCACCGATGCCGGCAGCGGCGCGGCGGTCGCCCGCTTCGAAGGCGAACAAGGCTTCCTGCGCGGCACGCTGCGTGCGCTGGCACGCGAGCGCCGGCTGCGCGGCATGGGCGCGGAGCGCCCGCTTGAATTGATCGCCCATCCGGACGGCCGGCTCAGCCTGCACGATCCGGCCACCGGCACGCGCATTGCGCTCGAGTCCTTCGGCGGCACCAATGCCGGCGTATTCGCGCGACTGCTCGGCCCGCAATGAACGCGCCGACCGCCCTCGTCATCGGCAGCGGCTTCGGCGGCCTGGCCGCCGCCATCCGGCTGTCCTGCAAGGGCTACCGGGTGCAGGTGCTGGAGAAACTGGACGCACCCGGCGGTCGCGCATCGGTGTTCCGGCAAGACGGCTTCACCTTCGACGCCGGCCCGACCATCATCACCGCGCCGCAGCTGCTGGAAGAGCTGTGGACCCTGTGCGGACGCCGGATGGCGGACGACATCACGCTCAAGCCGATGGAGCCGTTCTACCGGCTGCGCTTCGATGACGGCAGCTGGTTCGACTACAGCGGCGATGCAGCGACCATGCGGCGCGAGATCGCGCGCTTCAATGCTGCCGACCTGCCCGGCTATGAACGGTTCATGGCAGCCGCCGAGCAGGCGTGCCGGCTCGGCTTCGACGAACTCGGCGGCGTGCCGTTCAACTCCTTGTCCGACCTCGCGGCCGCCATTCCCAGCCTGGTCCGGATGAAAGCCTGGCAGAGCCTGTATTCGCTGGTCGCTTCGCACATCAGCGATCCGAGACTGCGCATTGTGTTCAGCTTCCATCCGCTGCTGATTGGCGGCAATCCGTTCTCGGTCACCCGCGTGTATGCGCTGATTAATACACTCGAGCGGCGCTGGGGCGTGCACTGGGCGATGGGCGGCACCGGCGCGCTGATCAGCGGCCTGGTCAATCTGCTCGCCGAACGTGGCGTGCAGGTCCGCTGCAATGCGCCGGTCACCCGCATCCATGTCGAGCGCGGGCGCGCGACCGGCGTCACGCTGGAGAACGGCGAAACGATCGCGGCCGACCTGGTGATATCGAACGGCGATGCGGCGTGGACCTACCGTCACCTGATCGATGCGCGCCATCGCCGCCACTGGACCGACCGCCGCATCGACGGCAGCCGGTATTCGATGAGCCTGTTCGTGTGGTATTTCGGCACCGACCGCCGCTGGGAAGACGTGCCGCACCACATGATCATGCTGGGACCGCGCTATCGTGGCTTGCTGGACGACATGTTTCGCAAGCTCAAGCTGGCGGACGACTTCAGCCTCTACCTGCACCGGCCGAGCGCCAGCGACCCGAGCGTCGCACCGTCCGGCTGCGATGCATTTTATGTACTCGCACCCGTGCCCCACCTGGGCAGCGGCACCGACTGGCCGGCCGAGTCCGAACGCTACCGGCAGCGCATCCAGGACCATCTGGAAGCGACCGTCATACCGGGGCTCGGCAAGCACATCGTCAGCAGCCGGGTGATGACGCCGCAGGATTTTCATGACCGGCTGTGGTCGCACCGCGGCGCCGCGTTCGGCATGGAGCCCGTGCTCACGCAGAGCGCCTGGTTCCGCCCGCACAACCGCAGCGAGGATGTGGAAAACCTGTACATGGTCGGCGCCGGCACCCATCCCGGCGCCGGCGTACCGGGCGTGCTGATGTCGGCCAGGGCGATGGCCGCCGGGATGCCCGATGTCGGCTGAGCCCGCTATCGATCTGGCTGCCTGCGAGCAGCTGATGCGCGGCGGCTCGAAGTCCTTCTTCGCCGCCAGCAGCCTGCTGCCCTTGCGCGTGCGGATTCCCGCGATCGCGCTGTATGCGTTCTGCCGGGTCGCCGACGATGCCATCGACGATTGCGGCGACAGCGCCGGCGAACGCGCGCAGGCAATGCACGCGCTGCGGCAACGGCTGGATGCGATCTATGCGGGCGAACCGGGGAGCGTCATCGAGGACCGCGCAATGGCGATGGTGGTGCATCGCTACCGGATCCCGCGCGCGCTGCCCGAGGCGCTGCTCGAAGGCTTTGCATGGGACGCCGCCGGCCGGGTCTATGAATCGCTGGAAGACCTCCATCACTATTGCGCGCGGGTCGCCGGCAGCGTCGGCGCGATGATGGCGATGGTCATGGGCGTGCGCGACCGGCATGCGCTGGCGCGCGCCTGCGAACTCGGCAATGCAATGCAACTGACCAACATCGCGCGCGACGTCGGCGAGGATGCGCTGCACGGCCGCCTGTACCTGCCGCGCGGGTGGCTGCGCGACGCCGGCATCGACCCGGACGGCTGGCTGGCGCAACCGGGTTTTCGGCCGGAACTGGGACATGTGGTGGGCCGTCTGCTGCTCGAGGCCGACCGCCTGTACCGCCAGGGATCGACCGGCATCGCGCAGCTGCCGCGCGATTGCCGCGGCGCGATCCTCGCGGCCGCGATGATCTACGCAGACATCGGCAATGTGGTGGCCGCGAACGCCATGGACTCCGTCAGCCGGCGCGCGGTGGTCGGCGGCGCGCGCAAGCTGACGCTGCTGTGCCTCGCGAAAGTGCGCGCGCAACTGCCACAGCGCTGCGCCGAGGCCGCACCGCTGCCGGCGATCGCTTTCCTGGCCGACGCGTGTGCCGCGCAGCCTGCCAATGTGCAACACGTGATGCGCCGCCGCAGCTTCGATGAACGATGCGAGTGGCTGATCGACCTGTTCGAACGGGTATCGATGCCGCCGCGCAGTTGACCACTGTCAACCCCGTTAAACGTCGTTAAGATTACTGTCGCCTGCCTGAACTTTGCGGAATGCGCGGAATCCATCTCTCGATGGAAAAACTGACGCGGCTCAAGTCCTGCAACCCCTACCTGTTGATGCTGGCCCTGATCGTCGGCCTGACGCTGCTGCGGCTGGCGTTGCTGCCGATCATGAAGTTTGTCGGCCCGGTGGCGGTCTATTTCTTTGCGACGGCCGTCGCCTCGCTGTATGGCGGACTGCGGCTGGCGCTGTTCACCTGCGCGGTCTGCGTCGCGGTGGCGATGTTCTTCTTCATCGAGCCGCAGTTCACTTTCAAGGTTGCCAAACCGGCCGACATGACCCTGATCGGGATTTTCACTGTCGATGCCATCATGTTCGGCATTGCCGGCGAAATCCACATGCGCGGCCGGCGCCGCAAGGCCGAGCTGCTGGACTCGCTGCAAGAGGTCAAGCGCGATGCCGAGCTGAACGAGCGCACCACGCAGGCGCTGCTCGAATCATCGTCGCAAGGCATTTTCGGCATCGACATTGACGGCCGGATTCGGATTGCCAACGGCGCAGCGCACCGGATGTTCGGCTATGTGCCCGGCGAGCTGCTCGGGCAATCGATCGAGATCCTGGTCAGCGAGCCGCAGCGCGCCGTCCATGCGCAACACCGGCAGCAGTTTTTCCAGGCGCCGAAGGAGCGCCCGATGATGCACGGGCTGAAGCTCGAGGGCCGGCGCAAGGATGGCACCCTGTTCCCGATCGAGGCCCTGATCACGGTGACGGACGCGCCGCACGGCAAGATGGGCGTCTCCTTTGTCTCCGACGTCACCCAGCGCAAGGAGATGGAGGCCGCACTGCTGCGCGAGCGTTCCGAACTGCGCAGCCTGGTCAACCACACGCCGGTGCTGGTGTCGATGCAGGACCTCGACGGCCGCATCCATCTGGTGAACCGCAGCTTCGCCGCCGTGCTCGGCCAGTCCGAGACGGAGATCGTCGGCCAGCCGATGGAAGCCGTGTTTCCGCCGAAACTGGCCGCGGAGATTGCCGCATCGAACCGCGAGGTGCTCGGCAGCGGGCGCGCCCGCGAACTGGAAGTCGAGATCCGCCATCCGGGCGGCGAGCTGCACACCTATCACCTGGTGAAGTTCCCGCTGCGCTATCTGGATACCGACGAACCCTTCGGCGTCGGCGGCTTCGCGATGGACATTACCGAACTGAAAAAGGCCGAGGAGCGCATCCGCCATGCCGCACAGCACGACCCGCTCACCGGGCTGCCGAACCGCGCGCTGGTCTATGAGCTGGGCGCGCAAATGATCAGCGCCGCGCACCGCCATCGCACCATGCTGGCGGTGATGTTCTTTGACCTCGACCGCTTCAAGCCGATCAACGATACCTACGGTCATCGGGTCGGCGACCTGATGCTGCAGGAAGTCGCGCGCCGGCTGCAGGGCTCGGTGCGCGCCAGCGACCTGGTGGGGCGCCTCGGCGGCGACGAATTCATTGCCGTGCTGACCGACCTCGGCTCGGAGGACCATCTGGAGGGCATCGCCGCCCACCTGCTGCAGCTGCTGTCCGAACCTTACCGGATCGAATCGCTGGAGCTGCACACCTCGCCCAGCATCGGTATCAGCCTGTACCCGGGCGACGGCACCGGCATCGACACCCTGATCCGGCAGGCGGACGAGGCGATGTATCACGCGAAAACCAGCGGCCGCAACAACTACCAGTATTTTTCGGACGAGATCCGGCGCAATACCGCGCGCGTGTTCGAACTCGAGCAGCGGCTGCGGCGCAGCCTGCACGAGGACGACTTCGAACTGGTCTACCAGCCGGTGATCGACATGCGCAGCGGCCAGCTGTCATCGGTCGAGGCGCTGATTCGCTGGCGGCAGTCCGACGGCAGCGAGCTGATGCCGGGCGACTTCATTGCGGCGGCCGAGGCCAGCGGGCTGATCCACCAGCTCGGCGAATGGGTGATCCGCGAAGCCTGCCGCCAGCACGAGGCCTGGCGGCGGGAGGGCCTGCCGCCGATCCGGGTCGCGGTGAATGTGTCTCCGGTGCAGTTCCGTTCCGCAGAATTCCGCGAGCGGCTGATGTCGGCAATGAACGGCAGCCAGTCAATGGATCCCGCCTGCCTCGAACTGGAGGTCACTGAGAGCGCAGTGATGAGCGAGGTCGACAAGGCGGCAGACACACTGGGCTGGCTGAAAGGCCTCGGGCTGAAGGTCGCGCTGGACGATTTCGGCACCGGCTATTCCAGCCTCAGCCAGCTGGCGCGGCTGCCGATCGACAAGCTGAAAGTCGACCGCGCGTTCGTCACCCATATCGATACCGACCCACGCTCGCTGGCGATTGCCGAGACCGTGCTCGCGCTCGGCCAGAAACTGGGCGTGGAAGTGGTGGCCGAGGGCATCGAAAGCCCGGCCGCAATGTCGCTGCTGCGCAAGCTCGGCTGCGGGCAGGGCCAGGGCTACCTGATCAGCACGCCGCTGCGCCCCGAGCAGCTGAAGGAGTGGCAAAAGACGCACGAGGCCGCCTGCGCGGCCTGACCGCGCGCGCTGCTCATCCGCTGCGCGGCATCCGGAACGGCAGCATGCGCTGTACCAGCGGCGACACCAGCCGCGGCACGTTCAGTGTCTCGTGCAGGCTGATCACGGTCTGTCCGAACAAGCCGCTGGCCAGCACCGAGCGCTGGTAGAACGGCGTGTCCTCCAGCTGGTCGATCACGGACGCCGGTGCGCCGGCCTCGCTGCGCACGCGGCGCGCGATCCGCCATCCGGTGCGCGGCAGCGGCTGCCGCGGCGGCGCGATGAAAGGCACGCTGCTGCCATCGGTATAGAAACGCTGCGCAATCAGCCGGTCGGGGCCGGACACAGGCTGCACGTCATAGATCACCGCCGTCGAGCCGTCGGCCAGCGTCGCGCGCGACCAGTCCCATTCGCGGAACGCGCGGTCGACCGGCTCGTCGCCCTCGTTTGAATCCAGGTAGGCATGTCCGTTCCAGCGCAGCGCCGGATGCGTGAGTTCCACCTCGACCCGCGCGCACGGCGCGATCGGCCCCCAGCGGTGGCGGCCTGCAGCGTCCAGCGCCGTGCTGAAGCACGACAGCGATGCCGGATGCACGCGTACCTTGCCGCGCACCGGCCAGGGCACCGGCATGCCGATCTCGTGAATATCGATCTCCAGCCAGCGTCCGTTCCAGTGCAACTGGCTGGGCCCGATGGTGAACTGCTGCGCATCGCGTTCGACGCTGTCGCGGCTGCGCTCGGTCATGGTCCAGCGGCGCTTCCTGCCGTACAGCGCGACATTCAGCGCGCAGTGGTTGTCGGGATCGCCGGCGCCGCGCGCGAACGCGGCGCGATAGTACGGAGAGAACACGCTGCCGACGAAAGCAATCAGGGTCAGCCCGTAGTTGCCGCAGTCGGACAGGGCATCGACGTACCACCAGAGATACGCACCCGGCGCCAGCGGCTGGTCGAATCGAGGTGCGCCATCAGCGTCGCGGCCGCCAGCTGGCCGGACATCGCCGCCATCGGCACGCCCGGTCCCGGATGCACGCTGCCGCCCGCCAGGTACAGTCCCGGCACCCGGGTCGTCGAGCCGTTGCGCGCGAAAGCCGACATCCAGCCGTGGGTCGCCATCCCGTACAGGCTGCCCGCGCTGCCCGGGAACATCCGCGCGAAGTCGGTCGGGCTGGTGCGCAGCGAGTTCTGCGGCGTGCGCCTGACAGTCAGGCCGCAGCCTGCCAGCAGGGAAAAGGAATGGCGCTCGCATGCGGCTATCTCCGTCTCGGTAAGAGGGCGCGCGCCCTCGTGCGGCGCATTGACCAGCACCAGCAGCCGGTCGCGCTCGGGTTGGGCGCCGTCGGTGCCGCGGTCCTGCGCGCACACATAGACGGTCGGGGACTGCGGCAGCCGGCCGCGGCCGAAGATGTCGCTGAATTCGCTTGCATAGTCCGACTGGAAGAAGACGTTGTGGCGCTCGAGCGGAAAGCCGCCGGTCGGCGCATGCAGGCTCCAGGTCAGCGCCGACAGCGAGCGCTGCGACGGCTGCAGCGGCCGAGCCGCGCGCCGCACGCCCTCGCCCACCAGGCCGAGGCCGAGCGCGGACATGTCGCCATTGAACACCACGCTGTCGGCCGCGATGCGCTCGCCATTCGCCAGCCGCACGCCGGCCGCGCGCCCGCCGCCGGTCTCGATCGCGGCGACCGGCGCACGATAGCGGATGAGCGCGCCGCGCCGCTCGGCCAGCGCGGCCAGCGATGCGGCCAGCGCGTGCATGCCGCCATCGACCGACCATACGCCGTCGAGCTCTACTTGCGTGACCAGCATCAGCGTGGCCGGCGCCTGCCACGGCGACGAACCGCAGTAGGTGGCATAGCGCGCGAACAGCTGGCGCATGCGGGGATCGTGAAAATGTTTGCCCAGTGCGTCCCACAGGCTGCGCATCGGGCCCAGCGAGGCCAGCACCGCGAGGCCGCGCAGGCCGAGATCGCCGGCCATGCTGGCCAGCGTCGGCGACTGCGAACGGATGAACGGGCCTTCCAGCGCGTCGTACACCGCGCGCGCCTGCCGGCAGAATTCGACGAAGCGCGCGGCCTCGGCCGCGCCGGCAAATTCGGCTATCGCCTCGCGCGAGCGGGCGGGTTCGGCGAACAGATCCAGCCGCTGCTGCGCACCCCATGCATGGCGCGCCAGCACCGGCAGCGAAGAGAGCCGCAGCTCGTCGTCCAGACGCACGCCGGCCGATGCGTAAATCTGCTCGAATACCCAGCGCATGGTGAACACCGTCGGCCCGCTGTCGACCGGCGCGCCGTCGACCCGCGGCTGGCGCAGCTTGCCGCCCGGCGCATCGGCAGCCTCCAGCAGCGTCACCTGCAGGCCGCGCTGCGCGAGCTGCAGCGCCGCGACCAGCCCGCCGACGCCGGCGCCGACCACCACAACGCGGTGTGCGTCGGCCCGGCTAGCCATGGCAGCGCCCCTGCCAGCGGCCTTCGATTGCCAGCGGCGCAAAACGCACGAACATCGATTCGGAAAAAAAGTGCTGCTGCCATGCAGCGCGGATCGCCTGCTGGTGCGCGCCGGTGCGCGCATACGCATCCATGGCGGCGGTGTTGCGCCACAGGCTGAACGTCGCCTGCCGCAGCAGCGGCGCCTCGCCGAGGCCGATCGCCAGCTCGCAGCCGGGCGCCGTGGCCAGTCCTGCCTGCGCGGCCGGCGCATGCGCCCAGAACGCGGGTGCAGCCAGCGGACGGATCGACGCGCGGGTGAGCGCGGCGACCGGCGCATCCGCAGCCAGCGGCTCTCCGGCGGCCAGTGCGACCCCGTCCCAGCTGCCGCGCGCCGAGCACGGCCGCAATGTCAGCAGCAGGCACTCGCTGCTGGCCTCGCGATAGCGTGCGACCAGCGGCGAACGGGCGATGAAGTCATCGGCCGCAGCACGCTCGTCGAACAGGCAGAACACGCCCTGGTGCGAGGGGCTGGGCACGAGGCCGAATCCGCCGCCGCGCCCGCTGCCGAGGGTCTTCATGAAACGCAGGCCGCGCGTGCGGCTGGGCAGCCAGCGGGAGAACGCGATGCGGTTCCAGCCCCACGGCCAGTGCGCGGGACGGAGATCGGCGAGGAGGAGGACAGCGGTGGTCGAGGTCATGCCGGCTGCGTCGCGGAGACGTGGCGAACCCTCGGCGTTCGGTTCTTCGGAGGACGCCGGGGTTTTTGCCATCAGGTGCCCAGCATTCAATCGGACCTCCCGGAAACTGCCTTCGTTGCCATCGGCCGTGGCCTTCGCCACTGGAAAAATCACTGGATCCCGGCCTGCGCCGGGGTGAGGCGGGGGGCGGTCGAACCCGGCACTCTCACCCCGGCGCAGGCCGGGATCCAGCGTCTTTCATCTCAACCGGACTGCCCATCGTATCGCGGGGCTTACTTCTGCTCCGCCTTCGCAGTCGTCGCCAGTTCCGGATGGCTCTGCAGCATCGAGGTGCCGTACAGCGGTTTGTACGCGCCCTGATGGCAGGTCGCGCAGCTGACCTTCGCGACATCGCCGCCGGGGCCCTTGCGGGTGACCGGGAACACGTCGGTGAGCGGCACCATGTACTCGTTGTTCACCTCGCGCGCCATGCGGATGCCGTGGTACGCAGTAATCCGCTGCGGCGGGCTTTCCTTCCAGTTGGCTGCGGCACGCGTGTTGTGGCAGTACGTGCAGTTCACGCCCAGCGAAGTCGACATGTGGGTCATCAGGCTGTACGTCCATTCGGCCTGCTTGATCGACTGGCGGTTGCCCGACGGCAGAGCGGTGTCGCCATTGACGCGGATCGGCTTGTCGTCCAGCAGGAAAGGCGTCAGCGCATCGGTCGGCAGCGACGACAGGTTGGCCAGCGGCGCCGGCGTGTTCTGTCCTGCGCGGTCGCCGATGAAATCGGCCTTCTTGTCCTGCTCGAGCGGCGTGAACCACACCTGCTGCGGCACCGGATTGCCGCGGTGGCAGGTGTAGCAGGTCACGCCGGTGTCCGCCACGTGCTTCTGCCAGTTGCCGTTGATGTGGCGCGTCATCTCGATCATCTTGCGCGCGACGGTCTTGGTGTACTTGCTGTCGTCGGCGAAGTTCTGCACGTTGTGGCAATACGCGCAGCCCTCTTTCGGCGACACCCAGGCGGTCATGGCGGTCATCAGGTTGATGAACTGCCCGGCCGACAGGTCGCCCAGCACCTTCACGTTCTGATAGGCCTCGGTCGCCTTCGGGCCGTCGGCCGAGGCCGGCGGCGTCGCGGGCGGCGCGGTGTTGAGCTTGTCCTGCGTCTCGAGATGGCGCGGGTTGTAGACCTGGACCATGCCGGTGCCGCGGAAGCCGTGCTGCACGCTCTCCATCGGCGGGCGCTCGACCGGCGACTGCTCGCAGCCGGCCAGCAGGCCGGTGCCGAGCACCAGCGCGGCGACGATTCTCAGTGATCGGAATTTCATGGCTTGGCTCCCTGCAGAGTGGCGGGGTCGATCACGTCGCCCCACACAGGCGGATAAGGCGGGGCGACGCCGTGCTTGACCGCCCACAGATACCAGTTGTCGACCACGGTGCCAGTCAGCAGGATGCCAATGCCGCCCGTCAGCGGGCACAGCACCGCGAACCACCAGGCCCAGCGGTGGATCGATTCCATCGTCGCATTGAAGCCCATGGTCCAGCGCCAGAACAGCGCGGCGCGCTCGGTCGCGGTGCCGCGGTCGACGATCTGTTCGATCTCGCGCTCGCCGCCGTAGCGGCCGACCGCGAGGATGGTCGCACCGTGCATCGCGAACAGCAGCGCCGAGCCGTACAGGAAGGCGATCGACAGCGCATGGAAGGGGTTGTAGAACAGGTTCCCGTAGCGCAGCGAGAAGGCCGCGGTCCAGTCGAGGTGCGGGAAGATGCCGAACGGTACCGACTCGGCCCAGCTGCCCATCAGCACCGGCCGGATCAGGCCGAGCACCAGGAACAGCCAGATCGCGGCAGCGAAGGCCCATGCGACGTGGGTGCCGAGGCCGAGCGCGCGCGCGCGGCGGTAGACATTGCCCCACCAGAGCAGCACCGACACCGTGAGGAACAGGCCGGCGATCTGCCACCAGCCGCCCTGGTTCAGCGGCGCCAGCTTCAGCCCGTTGGACGGCGCCGGCGGCTCCAGCGCAAGCCAGAACAGCTGGCGCACGAACTGGATCGGGTTCCAGTCCACCGACGCCAGCATGTTCATGCCGATGATGACGAACGCGAAGGTACCCAGCACCAGCGACAGCGTGCCGAGCACGCCGAGGTAGATCGGTCCGATCTGCGCATTGCCGAGCCGGCCGGCCAGGTGCCACAGCCAGGGCTTGCCGCTGCGCGCGAGCGCCGGCTTGTGCTGCGGTATGCCGTCATGCAGCGGGCCGACGACCTGCACGCTGGTGAAAATGTTTTGATATTCAGCCATCGTGCGCTCCTTAACGATTCCAGATCGGCATATTCAGCCACCAGCTCCACCACTCCGGCCAGCCGCGGCTCCAGAACGGCCCGGAGATCACGATGCAGATCGCCGAGAACAGCACCGCCGCCAGCGCAAGGAACAGGCCGAGGCGATGGATGCCGAGCGTGCCGACCGAGTAACCGATCAGGTCGCGGAAGTAGGTGTCTTCGTGCTCCGGCGTCTTCACGACCTGGCCCTTGGGCGGGTTGGTCGACGACAGCACCAGGCCGCCGTGCATCGACAGCGCCAGCGTGGTGGTGAAGAAGAAGGTGATCGCCAGCATGTGCGCCGGGTTGTAGTGGAAGTGCAGGTACTGGTAGCCGACGTTCGACACCCAGTCGAGGTGGCTGAAGATCCCGTAGGGGAAGCCATGTCCCCACGCGCCCATCAGTACCGGCCGGAACACGTTCAGCGTCACATACGCGAGGATCGCGAACGAGAACGCGAACGGCACGTGATAGCCCATGCCCAGCTTGCGACAGATCTCCACCTCGCGCAGCGCCCACGACACGAACGCGCCGATAGCGCACACCGTGATCAGCTGCCACAGCCCGCCGGCCAGCAGCGGCGCCATTCGCAGCCCGTAAGACAGGTCGGGCGGCGCGATGTTGATCTGCCAGAGGTTCCAGGTGGGCCCCTGCGACGCGCCCCACAGGATCAGCGCCGTGCCGAGGAAACTGAAGAAGAGCGTAGTGACGCCGAAGAAGCCGACGTAGAAGGGACCGACCCAGAAGTCGAACAGGTCACCCCCCACCAGGGTGCCTCCGCGTACGCGATATTTTTTTTCAAAACTCAACATGGCCATGATCGAGCCCTCCTGCCGGGATGCGCCATGCATCCCCCGTTATCCTTGAACAGGCAGGTGCGTGCGCTTGCGTGCCGCCCCTGCCCGCCACCTGAAAGGTGGATTTACGACGATGCCGGCGGCATCGGCGCGTTCTGCGCGGTCGCTGCCGGCTTCGCGCCGTCCAGCCAGTTGAACTTGTTCGTCGACAGCAGGATGAGGTGAATCATCGCCGCGAGGCCGAACAGAAAGATCCCCTGGACAACCATTGCCCGCAGCGGATCGTAAAGGCGCCATATTCTCCACATGGTCCTATCTCCCTAAAGTGTGTGTGACATGAACGAATACACTGCGGCCTGCACGCTGCCGAACAGGGAGCGGGCAGATTCCGCGCCGGGGAGCCAGCTTCGCCAGGGCATACCGGTCAGCGAGCCGACCAGTGCGATTGCGAGCACCACGACAAAACCCATCGCGAAAATCATCCTGAAGGTCGAGGTTTCTTCCGACAGGCGCTGTTCCAGTTCCGTAGGCATGTTGGCCATAGCGATTCCTTTCGTTAGCGGCTAGCCGAGATCAGACGATCCAGGGACGCCATGCCCATACGAGGATGTGGGCGACGACGGCGATAGCCGTGAAGCCGACCAGTCCCTGCATGTAGTACGCATGGAATTCCTGAGCCTCTTCATCGGTCAGGCCGGAGATGCTTTTCCTTTCAGCCATGAGAACGCTCCTTCAAAATGGCTTTGCAGCCAGTGGTGCGCACAGCCCCGCAACCGTAGGCATCCGCGGCGACTGCCACGACATTCTTTCGCGGCTCACGCCGCTTCTCCGAGCTGCAGCGACTGCTTCGCGCTGGCGACGCGCTCGGCAGACACGCTGGCCTCGCCGGCGCGCCGCGCATCGCGCTCGGCGCGGTCGCGCAGCCGCTTTGCGGCCGAGATCTGCACCAGCACCGGCTCGGCCGCCACCAGCGACTCCAGCAGTGCGCGCGCCTCCTCGTCCCAGGCGGCCTGCGCGCGCACCGGGGTCGGATCGACGCCGTCCATCTCGCTGCCGAGCGGCAGGATGTTGAACAGCGCATCGAACAGGCAGTTGCAGAATTCCTGCAGCAGCCAGGTCGCGCCCGCATAACCCATGAAGGGCGTGCCGGTATGGCGGCGGATGATCGCGCCCGGAAAGGAGGCAGGAACGAAGGACGGCTTCATCGGCGACGCGCTGCCGGCTTCGGCCAGGTACATGCGCTCGTTGTAGCTGCCGTACATCACCAGCGGCGGCTTCTCGCGCAGCAGCTTGCGGATCGCTTCGCTGTCGGTCTTCTCGCCCGGCTTGCGCGCGATCGCGAACTGGCAGGGCAGCCCGAGCTCGTCCTCGAAAAAATGGCGCAGCCCGCGCGCATAAGTCTCGCCGGCGACGATCGCAAAGCTCGCGGTGCCGAAGAAATCCTGCGTGACCGAGCGCCACAAGTCCCACACCGGCTTGATCGTGGTGTGCTTCTCGCGCTCGATGAAGGGCTCGGGATCGAGCTGCAGCAGCTCACCGAGCTTGCGCAGGAATTTCGTGGTGCTGTGCACGCCGATCGGCGCCTGCAGCCACGGGCGCTCGAGCGCCTCGCACAGCAGTTGGCCGAACTCGCGGTAAAGGCAGATGTTGACGTCGGCATCGGCCAGCTTCTGCACGTCGGCCAGATGGCTGCCGAGCGGGAACACGAGATTGACTTCGGCGCCGATGCCCTCGACCAGCCGGCGGATCTCGGCCAGGTCGCTCGGCATGTTGAAGGTGCCGTAGCAGGGGCCGATCAAATTTACGCGCGGCTTTTCCCCGGGCGGGCGTTCCGCGAACGGCGTGCGCGCGGGAATGTGCCGCAGCCCGTATTCCGACCACAGCCACAACATCGCGCGGTTCGCGCACTGCCACTGGTCTTCGTCGATGGTACGCGGCAAAAAACGCAGGATGCTGGTGCCTTCGGGCGTGACACCGCCGCCAATCATCTCGGCAATCGATCCGGTGACCACGACGGCCGGCAGGTCGGGATCGAGCGTGCGGTGCGCGCGCTTCATCGAGCCCTCGGTGCCTTCGCGGCCGAGCTGCTCTTCGGCGAGGCCGGTGACCACGATCGGCAGTTCGTGCGGCGGCAGTGCGTCGGTGTAGTGCAGCACCGAGGTGACCGGCAGGTTCTCGCAGCCGACCGGGCCGTCGATGATGACCTGCAGCCCCTTGACCGCGGTGAACACATAGACCGCGCCCCAGTAGCCGCCCGCGCGGTCGTGGTCGATGATGTTCATATCATCTCCTCCGCCTTGCGCTTCTTCGCCGCTTTCTCGAGCCGGCGGCGGGTGTGCTCGCGGAACTCGGGGCGCAGCACCGGCGTCTGTTCCCAGACGCCCGCGCGGTCTCCGTCGCCGGCGTCGCCGAAGAAAGCTTTCATCGCTTCCATCCGCGGACGGTTCGCGATCGCGGAGTTGATCACGGTCGCCAGCGAACCGGCGCCGGCCGCGCCCATCAGCGGGCGCGCGGAAATCAGGTTGGTGAAGTACAGCGCCGGCAGCGATTTCTGCTTGGCCGCCTGCACCACCGGCGTGGTGCCGATCGCCAGGTCAGGCTGGAATTCTTCGACCGCGGCCAGGTCCTGCTCCAGCGACGCGCGGTATTGCACATGCACGCCCTTCGCCTGCAGCCATTCGCGGTCGGCGTCGGACGACGGCGTCTGCGGGCAGGCGGTGCCGACATAGCGCAGGTCGGCGCCGCTCTCGACCAGCAGGCGCGCCACCAGCAGTTCGGAACCTTCATAGCCGGACAGCGTGATGCGGCCGCGGATCGGCGACATCGCGAGCACGTTCTCGATCGCCGGCAGCCAGCGATTCTTCGCACCGTCGATCAGCGACTGGCCGACATTGCAGGCATCGCCGATGGCCTGCAGCCAGGCTTCGGTACCGTCGCGCCCGACCGGCGCCGAGCCGACAGCCACGCGGCCGGCCGCGTCGAATTCGCGCAGGCTGGCGGTGTAGAACGGGTGGATCGCAGCCACGGCAGCGCAGTCGAGCGCCGCATACAGTTCGCGCCATTCGCGGGTCGGCACCACCGGTCCTGCGGCCAGCCCCATCATCTCCAGCATGCCGCCGATGGTCATCGGGTCGGCGGGGAACATCTCGCCGAGCAGGGTGACGGTCGGTTTGTGGCTGATACCGGTGCGGGGGGCGGCCACAGGTCCGGCCGCGATCTCGCTGCGCGCGTATTTCAGCATCGCAGCGGACAGCACGTCTTTCGCTTCCGCATGCGTGGGCACGCCGAAGCCGGGTACGTCGATGCCGATCACGCGCACGCCGTTGATCTCCTTGGGCAGGATCTGCAGCGGCACGCCGGAGGCAGTCGGCACGCACAGGTTGATCACGACGATCGCGTCATAGCGCGCCGGGTCGGCTTCCTTGTGCACGGCGTCGCGGATGTCCTCGAACAGCTTGCCGGTGACCAGCGTCTCGGAGTTGAACGGCACATAGCCGACGCTGCGGCGCGCACCGTAGAAATGCGAGGTGAAAGTCAGCCCGTACACGCAGCAGGCCGAGCCGGACAGGATGGTCGCGGTGCGCCGCATGCGCAGGCCGACGCGCAGCGAGCCGAAGGCCGGGCACATGCTCTGCGGCTGGTCGTGCGGGCCGGCCGGGTAGTCGCTCGCGTAACGGTCGAGGGTATCGCTCTTGCCGGCAGCGCGCGCGGCCGCCGCCATCTGGTCGCGGCCCGCATGGCAGCCGGCGCCGTCGCCGTCGAGGGCGGCCGGGTTGGCGACGATCGGTATCACCGGATGGCTCATGGTCGGCTCAGGCCTCGTCGTAAATGACTTCGAGCGAGGGCTTTGCGATGATCTCGCGGCCCATCATGTCGGCCGCTGTGGCCGGCTGCAGCACCACATCGCGTCCGACGGTGTCGGCTGCAAACAGCCCGAGCAGCGCTTCCTGCGACATCGGCTTTGGCCGCACCGGCGGCGCATCGGCAACGTTCTGCGCGAGCGTCGCAAACAGCGGGCCCCACTGGCCTTCGGGGCGGCCGATGATTTCATAGCTGGCGCTCTTGCGGCGGATGTCTTCGTTGGCCGGGATCGCCGACAGCACCGGTATGCCGGCCGCCTGCGCAAAGGCCTGCGCCTCGCCGGTGCCGTCATCCTTGTTGATCACCATGCCGGCCACGCCGACGTTGCCGCCGAGCTTGCGGAAGTACTCGACCGCGGAGCACACATTGTTGGCGACATACAGCGACTGCAGGTCGTTGCTGCCGACCACGATCACCTTCTGGCACATGTCGCGCGCGATCGGCAGGCCGAAGCCGCCGCACACTACGTCGCCGAGGAAGTCGAGCAGCACGTAGTCGAAGCCCCAGTCGTGGAAGCCGAGCTTCTCCAGCAGCTCGAAGCCGTGGATGATGCCGCGCCCGCCGCAGCCGCGGCCGACCTCGGGGCCGCCGAGTTCCATCGCATACACGCCGTCGCGCTTGAAGCAGACGTCGCCGATCGCGACCGGTTCGCCGGCGAGTTTTTTCTTCGACGAAGTCTCGATGATGGTCGGGCAGGCACGGCCGCCGAACAGCAGCGACGTCGTGTCGCTCTTCGGGTCGCAGCCGATGAGCAGCACCTTCTTGCCCTGCTGCGCCATCATGTACGACAGGTTGGCCAGCGTGAAGCTCTTGCCGATACCGCCCTTGCCGTAGATCGCGATGATCTGGGTTTCCTTTTTCACGGCGCCGGTGTGCGGCGCATCCGGTTCGACCGCCGCCTCGGCGCGCAGCCGCTCTTTCTGCATGAAGTGAACGGGCGCTGCCGCCGGTGTCTGTTGCTGGCTCATGGGGCGCGTCTCCAGTCGAGGATCATTTTCAGGCAGGCCGGATCGCTGAAAGCGGTTCGATAGGCCGCCTCCGCGTCACCGGGGCTGCTGCGGTGGGTAATCAGGCCGTCGAGCGACAGCCGGCCGCTGTCGGCCAGGTCGCGTACGGCGAGCAGTTCGGGAGGCCGCCACTGTGCGGCTACCCGGATGCGCACTTCGCGCATGAAGGCAGGTGCAAAATCGAAGTGCAGCGGATCGCCGTAGAAGCCGGCCAGCACGATCTCGCCAGCCGGCGCAGTGCGCGCGATCAGCTGGTCGAGCACACTCGGGTCGCCACTCACGTCGCAGATGCTGCGGTAATTGGCGCGGGTATCGTCGCGCGGGTCGACCACCTCGTAGCCGCTGGCGCCGCTGCGACGCTCGGGATTGGTCTCCCACACCACCGGATTGCCACCCGCGAGTACGGCAAGCCGCGCAATCATGCGGCCGAGGACGCCATGGCCCACGATCAGCTCCGGGCTGCCTGCGCCAGGCGTGGCATACGCATGGTAGGCGGTGGCTGCCAGCGCCAGCAGCGTGCCGCGCTCGCCGAATGATTCAGAGATGCGCAGTGCGCGCAGCGCGGGCACGACCACGCGCGAGGCGGCGCCGCCGAACAGGCCGCGCACCTCGCCGAAGCAGGCGGCGCCGGGCACGAAAACCAGTTCGCCTTCGGAGAAGTTGGTGCTGCCGCCGGCCTGCGTCACGCGGCCGACCGACTCATAGCCGGGCACCAGCGGATAGCCCATGCCGGGGAAGGCGGGCATGCGGCCCGACCACAGCAATTTTTCAGTGCCGGTCGAGATGCCCGACCAGCAGATGTCGACCACCAGGTCGTTCTCGCCAGGCTCTGCCAGCTGCAGCTCCCTGAGCTGCAGGCGCTGCGGCTGCTCGACGACGACGGCATGCGCGTTCATGGCGCGCTGCTCCGGCATCGGCACTGCTCAGTCATCTCGTGTTGCAGGTGGATCATGGTGTCAACCTGGCGAGTCTGGGTTTATGTCATTCTAGGCTTACATTAGATACTGTCAAGTAATATTTACGGCGATTGAGTCGTCTCACTGTCAATTCGGTCTGACAGCCCGGTAGCCTCGGCCACCAGCACCCGCACCTGCAGCGGGATCCGGGTCGGCAGCAGGCGCACGCGGCCGAAGCCGGCGGCAGCCAGCAGGTCGCCCAACTGCTGCACGGTGCGCGCCTGACCACGGCCCATCGCCAGCAGGTAGAAGCCGAAGTACGCATCGCCCATGGCCTCCGCCCCGGGCGTGCCGGCCATCGGCTCGGCCAGCAGCAGGGTGCCGCCCGCAGGCAGCGCACGGCGCGCTGCCTTCAGGATGGTCAGCGCGCGCTCGTCATCGTGGTCGTGGATCACGCGCACCAGGGAAACGATGTCGGCACCGGCCGGCAGCGGATCGGACAGGAAATTGCCGCCGACCGCCTGCGCGCGCGCCCCGATGCCGGCCGCCTGAAAGCGGGCGCGGGCGCGCTCGGCCACTGCCGGCAGGTCGAACAGGGTCAGCTGCAAGTCCGGCGCGCGCTCTGCAACGCTGCACAGGAAGCGCCCTTCGCCGCCGCCGACGTCGAGCAGGCGACGATGGCGGTCGATCCGGTAGGCATCGAGGATCTCGGCCGCGACCAGCGGCTGCGATGCGGCCATCAGCTGCGAATAGCTGCCGACCCGCTCGGGCGCAAGTTCGGCCGCGCGCGTACCGGCATCGTCGGCGGTGTACGGGTAGAAGCCCGACAGCGCAGGCGGCGGACCGCCGCCGCGCAGCAGCGCGACCGGATCGGTGAGATCGGCATACAGCGTGTCGTGGTGCCGGACCATTGCGATCACCGCTTCGTTGTCCACCAGCGGCGCGCCCAGCACGCCGAGCCCGTAGCGCAGCTGGCCGCGTGCATCGCGGCCGCGCCGTTCCAGCAGCCTGAGCGATACCGCGGCGGCCAGCAGCCGCTCGGTCGCCGGCTCGCTCATCCGGCAATGCCGCGCGAGTTGCTCAAGCACCAGCGGCCCGTCAGCGAGCCGGCGAAACAGATCGAGCTTCACGCAGGCCGACAGCACCTGCGAATAGACGAAGCCGGCCACCAGATCGAACAGCTCGCGCGCGCGGCGCTGCGCGATCGGTCGCGTGAGCGGGAAACCGGCGGCCGCGCGCTGGAAGACCGGACTGGCCAGCAGCCGGTCGCGCCAGCCGAGCAGGCGGTCCGAGAAGGAGGCGGCGGCTGCGCTCATCGGTTTCAGGCAGGTATGCGCGCAACGCTGGGCGCGAGGCGGCGCGTGAGCTCGACTGGTACCAGCCGCTTGGCCTCAAGCCGCACCAGGGTGCGCAGCTGTGCGGAGCCGCGGCAGCTGGGTATCGCGGCGCTGGCGGCCGCGATCAGCTGGTCGAAATGCTGGATCGCGCCGGACAGTCCGAGCTCGGCGGCCGAGCTCGGCCGGCCATGGGCGGCATCCTGCCCGGTCGGCTTGCCGAGGGTGTCGGGGTCGGAGGCGACATCGCGAATGTCGTCGGCCACCTGATAGGCTTCGCCCAGCCATTCGCCGAGCGCGCGCCAGGGTTCGCATGCAGTGCCCGCCGACTGTGCGCCGGCCGTGGTGGCCGCGACGAACAGCGCGCCCGTTTTCGCGCGCTGGTATTCAGTGAGCGCCACCCGCGGCTCGCACTCCCACGCCTGGCCGGCGATGATGCCCGACGGCGCGCCGACGGCCGAGGCCAGCGTCTGCAGCAGCAGCGCCATCCGCTCGGGCGCAGCACGGCCGGCGGCCGCGAGCGACTGGAACGCGGCCACGATCAGCGCGTCGCCGGACAGCACCGCCAGCCGCTCGCCATGGGCGGCGAACACCGACGGGCGCCCGCGGCGGACCAGGGCATTGTCGAAGCACGGCAGGTCGTCATGAACCAGCGAAGCGCAATGCATCAGCTCGATTGCCGCGCCTGCCGCGGCGGCGAGGGCCAGGTCGTCTGTGCCGCAAGCCTGCGCAACAGCCAGCGTGAGGTGGGGCCGGATGCGCGCGCCGCCGGGGAACACCGCGTCGTGCATCGCCTGCGCCAGCCGGGGCGGACCTTCCGCTCCCTGCTGGGCGAGCAGGGCGGTCTCCAGCGCCTGCTCGATTCTCCGGGTGTTATCCATTTCGCCTCCGTGGCGGCCGCAGCATCGGCCATTCGTGTGTAAGTTATGCCTGTCATATGCGTATGTCAAGCACACATTACACACACGGTCGACGCTTGCGCGTTGCCAAACTTTCGTGCCTGCACGCTACTTGCACCGGCGACCGCTTGTCAGCGCTCAAGGGAATCCCCCGCCCCCTGCCCTATGGTCACTCCCCGAGCCGGTGCAGGCTGGCGCGCATTTCAAACATTTCACTGACAGGGGGCGGCAATGAGACTTTCCATAAGAAGCGGCACGGGGGCCGCGGTGCTGGCCGGCATGCTGGCCGGGTGCGGCGGTGGCGGCGGCGATGACGTGATTGCAGGCGGCGGCGGCACCAACACCGGTTCAGGCGGGGGCACAACGATGACCTGCCCGACCGGCGTGAGCGCATGCAGCGGCAGCAGCGAGACCAGCCGGTCCGGTGCGATCAAACTGACCGCATACGGTGTGCAGACGATCACCGCATCGACCAATGACCTGCTGGCCACGGCCGGCAACCGCGGCGACGACGCGCGGACGGCGTTCGGGCTGGCGCCGATTACCAACGGGCTGGCCGAAGTGCGCGTCGCGCGCGATGGCACCGGTCCCGTAACTGCAGTCAACCTGCTGCTGGCCGGCCTCGGGCTGAGCTGGGACGGCGTGAACGAGCGGCCGCTGATCGTCGAGAACTTCGGCCTGCCGCGCGGCCGCGTACAACTGGGTTCGACCGGCATGGCCACCATCGTGCCGCTGCCGGCTGCCGCGGACACGACATTCTGGAATAACAATGCGGCGACCGGTACGGGAACGCAGGCCAATTATGCAAATAACCTGTATTTCGCGCGGCAGCCGTCGACCGCGCAATGCGCGGCCGGCGATACCGCGTGCGTGACAGCCGCCAACAACGGCCTGCGGCTGGAGCGCGGCGACTGGAGCAGCGGCGGCGTGCGGCCGGACGAGGTGAGCGCGTCGCGGCTGCACGAGGATGGCGCGACGATGGCGCCGGACGAGATACCGTTCGCCGGTTTCAAGGGTTACCGCGATGTGTGGAACTGGAGTTACCAGCACGCGCACCTGACCGGCTGGATCACGCAGGACACGGTGAACATCGTCGAGTGGCTCACCCCGCCGCGCAGCGGCAATGACGAGCACAACAAGGCGCGGCGCGGCGTGGTCGCATTCGGCGCCGTGACGCCGCCGGCCTCGGTGCCGTCTGCCGGCAGCGCACGCTATGTCGGCCTGGCACGCGGCTGGTACAGCCCGGACGGCCGCATTGAAGCCTATCCGATTGCTGCCGACGTCGAGGTCACTGTCGACTTCGCGGCGCGCAATGCAAGCGTGCGGCTGTTCAACCTGCGAGTGGACGAAGCGCAGAGCCCGACGCCGCAGCTGGCGGCGGAGAGCACTAACGTGCTGCCGTTCGGCACGCAGGCAAATGTACTGCTCGGCCCGGTCACGCATGGCAATGCGAGCGGCCAGGCCGGCGCCCGCTTCTTCGGTCCGGTGAGCGGCGGTGCGCCGGCCGAGATCGCCGGCACGTTCTCGGTGCGCGGCAGCAGCACCAGCCCGCTCGTGGACGCGATCTTCGGCGCAGGTGGCTTCATCGCGAGGCGCGTAACGGGCGGCGCCTGATCCGGGCGACCGGCCGCAGGCCGGCTCACGCGCCCTGCAACAGCCCCGCGACCAGTCGCACGCACTGCGCGGGGCTTTCTTCATGCGCCAGGTGGCCCAGCATCGGCCACAGCACCAGCTCGGCTTGCGGCAGCCTTGCCGCCACCAGCGAGGCCTGCGCAGGCGGCACCGTCAGGTCGTTCTCGGCCGCCACCAGCTGCACCGGCAATTGCAGCCGCGTCAGCTCGCGCTCCAGCGCCGGCAGGTCCCAGTGGGCCATCATTGCCAGCGCCGCGCCCACATGCGCAGGACTGCGCAGCAGCCGCGCATACAGTTGCGCGCCGAGCGGATCGAGCACCGAGCCGGTGCCGCGCAGCAGCTTCTGCACGACGGCCGGATCGCGCGCCTGCCACGCAAACACGCGGGCAGCGGCCGAACCGGACGCCAGCAGGCGCGCCAGCGGCGAAAACAGCGCGCCGGCGAGTCCGCCAAAACCGAGAAAGGCGCCGTTCAGGCTGACCAGTGCGGACGGCTGCACACTGCCGTCGAGCACCATGCGGGCGGCGATCGCCGCACCGGCGGAATGGCCGACGATCAGCGCCGGCGCCAGCTGCAGCCGCGCCAGCAACTCGCCGATCTGGCGCGCCATGCCGGGCAGCGAATGGCCGGCGGCCGATGCCGGCGCACTGGTGAATGCATGGCCCGGCAGGTCAAGCGCGAGCACGCTGTAGCGCAGGCCGAGCTGCGGCGCGACGTCGCGCCAGGAATGGCTGGAGGAGCCCGTGCCGTGCAGCAGCACAATCGTCGGCGCGCTGCCGGCCGGCGGGCCGAATTGCTGCACGTGCCAGCGCAGCCCGCCAGACTCGACGAAGCGGCTCGCGCAGCGGTTCGGCCAATCGCGGCCGTCGGTCTCCCAAAGCAGCCTGTAGGCCAATGCGCGCCCTCGGAATCAGGCCGCGCCGGCCAGCGCGGCCTGCCGCACCCGCTGCGATACCTCGGCCGCACCCGCATGCGGCAGCGGCAGGTAGCGCCCGCGCAGTGCGGAGGCCAGTTCGGCCGCCTCGCGCTGCGGGCGCTGCGAGGTGTCGATCAGCAGCAGCGGCGCCTGCAGCAGCGCCAGCCGGCGGCCGGCATCGAGCGCATCCGCCTGCGCGCGCTCGCGTCCGCCGGCGCCGTCGCGTGCGACATTGGCGCGGCCGTCAGTCAGCAGCACGACCAGCGGTGCCTGCCCGCGCCGCTGCAGGCCGTCGACCAGCGCGGCGGCGGCATCGAGGGCAGCTGCCAGCGGCGTACCGCCGCCCCCCGGCAGGCCGGACAGGCTGCGCTTGGCGCGCGCCAGCGAGCGCGTCGGCGGCAGCAGCAGTTCGGCCGTACGGCCGCGGAAGGCGATCAGCGCGACCTGGTCGCGCCGCACATAGCAGTCGGCCAGCAGCAGTTCGACCGCACCTTTGGCCTCGGCCAGTCGGTGCAGCGCCGACGAGCCCGACGCATCGACGACAAACACGGTGGTGGTCGCGGTTTTCTGGCGCAGGCGCGCGACGTGGAAATCGTCGGCACGCACCAGCAGGCGGGCCGTGCCGGCCGCGGCAGGCTGCAGCGCGCGACGCACAGGCTGCCAGGGTGCCGCCGCGCGCAGGGTGTCGATCAGGTGCAGCCGGCGGCCCTGCGACGGACGGCCGCGGCGCGAGCCGGCCGGACGGCCGCGCGCGCCGGAGCGCAGCGCCGCGCCGGACTTGCCGCCGCTTGCCGCCTGCTGGCGACGTACCGGGCCGGCCAGCAACTGGGCCAGCAAGCCGGCCGGCAGCGCGGCCTGTGCCGCGTCCAGCACGCGCTCCTGCAGCGCCTCCTGCTCGGCCGACGGACGGTTCGCCGGATCACCGGCGTCGGTGCCTGCGGAAGCCTCCGGTTCCGGCGCCTGCGGCTCCGCGTCGGGCGGCGGCGGCAGGCAAGTCGCCCGCGGCGCCAGCACCAGCGCGGCGGCGATGCGCGCATCGTCGTCGCTGGCTTCGAGATTGCCGTCGAGCGCGGCGCTGGCGCGCGCAGCCGACAGCGCATGCAGCGATGCACGCAGGGAGTGCACGCCGAGCGCGAGCGCGGTCCCGCACAGCGCCTCGATGATGCGCGCCGGCAGTTCGACGGCGGCCAGCGAATCGCGCGCGGCCTCCAGGTCGCCGCTGCTGGCGCTGGCCAGCTGCTGGAAATTCTCGTCGAGCGCCACGCGCGGCGACACCGCACGCAGGTCGAGCTCGAACGCAAAACGGTCGCACAGCGCGGCTGCCGTCACTTCGTCTTCCGCCAGCCCCTCGTCCAGCGCGACGACGCCGAAGCGCGCCGCCTGCCGCTCGCGCAGGCCGTCGCGCTCGAGCGCGACCGTGCCGGTGTCCATGGCCTGCGCGATGCGCGCCGCGGTCGCCGCCGGCAGGCGCTCGGCCATCGCCAGCACCAGCACGCCGCCATCGGCCCCGGCCAGCAGGCCGGGCTGCAGCACCGGCCGCCCGGCGGCCAGCGTGGCCGACAGGTCGAGCCCGCCGAGCAGGCGTTCGTCGGAGATGGCGGCCGGCATGCGCGTAAATGCGCGCCCGGCCAGCATCGATTGCAGCAGCGCAAGCCAGGTATCGCGCACCGGGCCGGCCGGCGCGCGCAGCCGCACGCCGCCGAGACCCGCCGGATCGATCGCGAACAGCACGGCGACCTGCACCGCGAGCTGCCACGCGCGCTCGGACGGGTCGGGCTCGCGGTCGACCGGCGCCAGCATCAGGCCGCCTGGGCGAACAGTTCGTCGACCGCGCGCGCCACGCGCGTGCCGGAACCGGCTTCGTCGAGCGGATTGCGGCGCAGGCGGTGGCGCAATGCAGGTGCAGCCATCCGGCGCAGGTGCGCGTCATCGACTGCCGGCTGGCCGTCGTAGGCAGCCAGCGCGCGCGCGGCGCGCACCAGCGCCAGTTCGCCGCGCAGGCCGTCGGTGCCGAGCGCCATGCACAGCTGCGCGGCGCGCGCCAGCACCGCGTCCGGCACGCTGACGTCGGGCAGGCGCTTGCGCGCGGCGACGATGCGGCGCCGGATGCGCTCGTCCTCCGTCCGCCATTGCGCGACAAAGGCGTCCGGGTTGCGGTCGAATGCATCGCGCCGCTTCACCACTTCCACGCGCAGCGCCAGTTCGGTCGGGGTGCCGACCTCGACCGCGAGGCCGAAACGATCCAGCAGCTGCGGGCGCAGCTCGCCCTCTTCGGGATTGCCGCTGCCGACCAGCACGAAGCGCGCCGGATGGCGCACCGACAGCCCGTCGCGCTCGACCATGTTCTGGCCGGACGCAGCGACGTCGATCAGCAGATCGACCAGATGGTCTTCCAGCAGGTTCACTTCATCGATGTACAGGAAGCCGCGGTTGGCGCGCGCCAGCAGCCCCGGCTCGAAGGCCTTGACGCCCTGCGCGAGCGCGCGCTCGAGATCGAGTGCGCCGACCACCCGGTCTTCGGTCGCGCCCAGCGGCAGGTCGACCACCGGCACCGGGCGCTGCACGCTCTTCGGTGCGCCGACGGCCTTCAGCGGCGCGCAGCAGTCGCAGGACGGCGTGCCAGGCGCCGGGTCGCAGCCGTACGCGCAGCCGTCGACCGCGCGGATTTTCGGCAGCAGCGCCGCGAGCGCGCGCACTGCGGTCGATTTGCCGGTGCCGCGGTCGCCGAATACCAGCACGCCGCCGACTGCCGGATCGACGGCGGCGACCAGGATTGCGAGCTTCATCTCGTCCTGGCCGACGATTGCGGAAAAAGGAAAGGCTGCCATCATCGTTCTCCTGTGTTGTCTCCGGGTCCCCGGGTCCAGCGCCGGCGCAGGTCGGCAAGATGCGCGATGCCGGCCGCCGACAGCAGCAAGGCCATCCAGTACCACGGCATGCCCAGCAGCGCACTGCGCGCCGCCAGCATCAGGCACAGGCCGGGCACCAGCATCGCCGCCAGCGCCGCCGGCGGCAGGCCGCGCTGCCGGCGCTTCCACAGCAGCAGCAGCACCGCCCACTCGCACAGGGTCGCGACGATCACGGTGTCGATCAGCTGGGTGCCGGCATGGGCAGGCCACATGGATTTACCCCAAGGACAATTCCCCGCCGGCGCCTTGCTCTTTCGGCAAGCCTGCGCGTGCGACGAACTTGAGTAATTTACACCTATAGCTGTCAATTTACATAGACATTTCTTGCCGCTCCGCACAATCCGCGGACGGTGCCAACGCTGACGAAAAAACAGCGGACCGAGTGAGCGTTTGCCTCTGTTGCCTGTCAAAGAACTCTCTGGCCTTGAGAAGTGGATTCTTGTTGCAGTGGAAGCTGATCCCGGAAATCCGTGGGCTGACGATGGCGGACTGCAGTGGTTCGCCGAAGCAGGCGCACGCGAGTCGTTTGAAAACAATCCTTCGAAAAAGGAAGCCTTCTCCATGAAACCCTTTGAAATCCATCGCGCGACCAAGTGCCGCGCCAAGCTGCGGCTCGGCATGTCCGGTCCGGCCGGCAGCGGCAAGACCTATTCCGCCCTGCTGATCGCCGAAGGTCTGGGCGGGCGCATCGGCATGATCGATACCGAGCACGGCAGCGGCGACCTGTACGCCGACCTGCTGCCGGAAGGCTATGACGTGCTGCGGCTGGAGCCGCCGTTCACGCCGGGCCGCTATATCGAGGCCATTCAGGCGCTCGAGGCCGCCGGCGCGCAGACCATCATCATCGACAGCCTGTCGCATGCGTGGAGCGGCGAAGGCGGCTCGCTCGACCGCCACGGCAAGATCGCCGATCGCTCAGGCAACAGCTGGCAGGCGTGGCGGCAGGTGACGCCGGAACACAATGCGCTGGTGGAGGCCATCCTGCAGAGTCCCTGCCATGTGATCGCGACCATGCGGGCGAAGACGGAGTACGTGCAGGAAAAGGACGAGCGCACCGGTCGCCAGATCGTGCGCAAGATCGGACTGGCCCCGGTGATGCGCGACGGCATCGAATACGAGTTCACGATCTTCATGGAACTCGACAGCCAGCACCTTGCGCACGTCGGCAAGGACCGCACGCGGCTGTTCGACGGCCAGATCATCCGGCCCGATAGCGGGACCGGGCGCGAGCTGCTGGCCTGGCTCGACAGCGGTGCGCAGGAACCGGTGCGCACGGGCCTGCCCGATGCGCAGCGTGCCAGCCTGCGACAGGCGATCGAGCAGGCACCCGGCATCGACGACCTGTACAAGGCGTTCGCGCATGCGTACCGAGCAGCAAACGCCTTGCAGGACCTGGCTGCGCTGGACGAGTTCACGCGTGCCAAGGACGAACGCAAGGCTGCCCTTGAGCCGCAACATGAAGGCGAGCAGCCTGCGCATGCATGATCAAGGCGGCGAACAGCCCGACACCGCGAAGCGGCATGACCCCTGACTGAAAACCAAGGACATCATCATGACTGGAACTCTGAACAAGGCATTGCTGATCGGCCACCTCGGCCATGACCCGGATGTACGCACGATGAACAGCGGCGAGCCGGTCGCGCACCTGTCGGTGGCGACCAGCGAGGCGTGGAAGAACAAGTCGACCGGCGCGCGGCGCGAAGCGACCGAATGGCATCGGGTAGTCCTGTACAAGCGGCTGGCCGAAGTCGCCGCGCAGCACCTGAAGAAAGGCACGCTGGTCTACATCGAAGGCCACCTGCAGACACGCAAATGGACCGGCAAGGACGGGGTCGAGCGGCACACTACCGAGATCGTCGGCGACGAACTGCGCATGCTGCACCGCCCGTCCGACCACAAGACCCATCTGGCGATGCATGAAGATCCGGTGCCCGACCGCAATCTCGTACAGAGAGAGACGGAGCAGAGCATTCCGTTCTGAACCCCGCGATCTCCCCCCAGCCGCCCGCAAAACGGGCGGTTTTTTTATGGCCGCCTTTGCCTGTCGCAAACGTCTTGCACACGCACAAGCGCTCCCCTTATGCTGGCCCGTCATTCATCCATTTCCGGAGACTCCATGCAGGTCCTGATCACCGGCGGCGCCGGCTTCCTCGGCGCGAAACTCGCTCGCGCATTGCTGCAGAAAGGCTCGCTGGCCAACAGCCGCGGAGAACAACAGCCGATCACCCGCATCGTGCTGCTCGACCGCAGCGCCGCGACCGGCTTCGACGATGCACGCATTGCGACCGCCGAAGGCGATGTGTCCGACCCGGCGGTGATCGCGGCGCACCTGACGCCGGCAATCGGCTCGGTATTCCACCTCGCGGCCGTAGTCAGCGGCGAGGCCGAAGCCGATTTCGACCTCGGCATGCGCATCAACCTCGACGCCACCCGCCTGCTGCTCGAGCAGGCCCGCCGGAACGGCAATGCGCCGCGCGTGGTGTTCACCAGCTCGGTTGCAGTATTCGGCGGCGAGCTGCCCGACCCGGTGCTCGATTCCACCGCGCCGACGCCGCAGGGCTCGTACGGTGCGCAGAAAGTGATGGGCGAACTGATGGTGGCCGACTACAGCCGCAAGGGCTTCATCGACGGCCGCTCGATCCGGCTGCCGACGATCACCGTCCGTCCGGGCAAGGCCAACAAGGCGGCGTCGAGCTTTGCCAGCGGCATCATCCGCGAGCCGCTGAACGGCGTGATATCCGTATGCCCGGTGCCGCCGGAGACGCGGGTGTGGGCGATGTCGCCGCGCAGCGCGGTGAAGAACCTGGTGCAGGCGCATGAAATAACGCGGGAAGCAGTCGGCACCGGCGGCGCGATCAACCTGCCGGGACTGGCGACCACCGCCGGCGAGATGGTGGCGGCACTGGCGCGCGTGGCCGGACCGGAGGTCGCGCAGCGCGTGCAGTGGCAGAAGGATGAGGCGATCACGCGCCTGGTCGGCAGCTGGCCGGGGCGCTTCGTCACGCCGCGCGCGAACCGGCTGGGCTTTGTCGGCGATGCCGACTTCGATTCAGTGGTGCGCGCGTATATCGAGGAGGAGCTGGGAGGCGTTTAACGGGCGCGGATCGGCGTCAGGCCTTCACCCGCATCCCCCACTTCCACAGCCATGCGGTCGGCATCGGCAGCACCATGAACAGGTGCTCGATCACGGCCAGCGTCAGCAGCACTGCCACCAGGCACAGGCTGGTCGCGGCGAACGCATCGTCTGGGCTGGCGGCGACGGCCTGCCACAACGGCACCGCGACCGCGCCGGCCGCCAGCAGCGAGACCGGCATCAGCCAGTTGCATGCGCGGCGCGTGAAATAGCTGCTCAGGTAGGCGAGGTGCGCGGGCAGGAAGTCTTCGGACAGATTGCGCACGCCGAGGAACAGGTTGAGCTTGGCCGACAGCCGCATCGTCCACAGCACCAGGTAGGCCCACCAGCCGGTCTGGTTCGGCTGGTTCCAGCTGGCGGCGAACACCAGCAGCGCGAGCACCACCAGCGCCAGCTCGTGATGCAGTATCGCCTCGGTCGCATGCCATGCGCGGCGCCAGCCGCGGCTGTCGGGCGGGCAGGCGCTGCGGCGCGCGCCGGTCACATAGCCGAGCAGGAAGGCGATCTCCTGCCAGCCCCAGACCAGCACTGCGCAGGTGAACGCGCAATAGGCGGAGGCCACCGTGGTGCGGGACGCCGAGATCGCCAGCCCGACCAGCGCGAATGCCAGCACCACAGTCGCGCCCAGCATGGTCCAGCGGAAGCTGCGCGGCGGCAGCCGTCCCAGCCACAGGATCACGCCGGTGAAGGACCACCAGACGATCACCGTGAACAGTACGGCCAGCAGCAGCTGCGAGAGCGGCATCGCGCGGGCGCCGGCTTACCAGGCCGGCTGCATCCGGACCGTGTCCGGCAGCGCGTTCGACTTCACCGGAATGAAGTACATCCGCGCAAATACTGCGGCGCCGGCCACGCTCCAGAACGCGCGCCGGGCTGCGCCGAACAGGCCGCCGGCCTGCTTGCCTTCGTCCGCCTTTTGCGAGCAGGCGAACAGCCGCTGCAGGTTCGCATGAAAGGCCGGATGGTCGATGTCGAGCAGGATCGGGAACACCTGCTTCGTGATCTCGTTGCAGATGCGGAAGACCTCGAAGTCGTATTCGGTCGGCTCCAGTCCCATCGCCTGCTTCAGCGCCGGCCGCGTATGGTCGCGCACGTACATCGTCGCGTAGACCGCAAGCAGGAAGAATCGGATCCACAGCAGGTTGTGCCCGCGCAGCAGGTGCGGGTTGGCGCGCATGATCAGCGCGAATGATTCGCCGTGCCGGAATTCGTCGTTGCACCAGCGCTGGAACCAGCGAAAGATCGGATGGAATCGCTTGTCCGGATGCTTCTCGAACTGGCGGAAGATGCGGATGTAGCGTGCATAGCCGATCTTCTCCGACAGGTAGGTCGCGTAGAAAATGTATTTGGGCTTGAAGTAGGTGTAATGCTTGCTGCGCTTGAGGTTGCCGAGGTCGATGCCGAGGCCATAGTCCTTCAGCGAGGAGTTGAGGAAGCCCGCATGGCGCGATTCGTCGCGCGCCATGTACTCCATCAGCTGTTTGATGTCGGGGTTCGATACATTGCGTTTGATCTCGTTGTACAGCACGCAGCCGGAGAATTCGGAGGTCAGCGAGCTGACCAGGAAATCGAGAAACTCCTGCTGCAGTTCGTGCGGCAGTTTCGCGAACAGTTCGCGTGCCTCGTCGGCAAAACCGGCGTCGCGCTGGAAATGGTCGTGGTTGTTGTCGCCTTCGTACTCGGCCATCATCGCATCCCACTCGGCGCGCACCGGCTCGACGTCGATGCGGTCCATCGCCGCGAAGTCGGTGGTATAAAAGCGCGGCGCGAACAGGTTGTCGGTGACGGCCTTGCGGGCGGCGTCCTCGACCGAGTTGATCTCATGGGCAGCGGTATGCATCAGGTCTCTCCTTGCAACGGATGATGGGCAGGCGACAGCGGCTCGTCGGCCTCGCCGGCCGGCGTGCGCAGCAGCCATCCGTGCAGACCGAGATAGCCGACCCAGAACAGCACGAGGGTGATCTCGACAAAATGGTTCATGGGCACAGCTCCATCGCCTGCGAGGTGTAGAAACCACTGGAAATTTTTTCGGTACGGCCGACGCGCCAGGCCGAGAGGCCGGCATGCGCGGCGACCGCGTTGCGCAAGGCCGCTTCGGACACCGGCTCGATGAAGGGCGCGCGGTCGGCGCGCGGGAAAATGCGGCCGACCCGGATCATGGTGGCAAGAATCGGGTTGCTCGGCGCGAAGGTGAACAGCACCGACGCGCCGGTGCGCTGCGCGAGTCCCGCGAGTCCGGCCACCATGTCGTGCTTTTCGTAATGAATCATCGAGTCCATCGCCACCACATGGTCGAAGCGGCCATAGGCAGTCGACAGCATGTCGCCGGACACGAACTCGAGGCTGCCGCCGTCGAGGTCGGACGGCATGCGTTCGCGCGCCAGCTGCACGAGCGTGGACGAGAGGTCGATCGCGACCACGTGCGCACCGCGCCGCGCCAGCTCGCAGGCCATCGCGCCGGTGCCGCAGCCGGCGTCCAGTATCCGGCGGCCATGCAGATCGTCGGGCAGCCACGACAGCAGCGTCGCGCGCATGCGGTCGCGGCCGGCACGCACCGTCTTGCGGATGCCGGAGACTGGCGCATCGGACGTCAGTTTCGCCCACTGGTCGGCGGCGGTGCGATCGAAATATTCCTCGAGCCTTGCGCGCTTCTGTCGGTATGTTGTCTGTTCCATCTTCCCTCCCCCCGAGGGTTGGCGAGGCTCTGCGTGACTCTGCGGTCAGTCAAATCCCAGTAAATCGAAAATATCCCGGTCCTTCATCGGCTCGCAGGCGAGCGGGTCGGTGCCCGCCCACAGGCTCGCCGCGAGCCGCAGGTACTCTGCCTGTACCGCAAGCACTTCCGGCGAATCGCCCATCTCGAACAGCGTCGCCTTCTTCAGCCGGCTCTGCCGGATCACGTCCAGCGCCGGGATGCACGCCATGGTCTGCAGGCCGGTGCGGCCGTTGAACTTGTCGATCTGGTCGGTCGCATCCGACCGGTTCGCGATTACGCCGCCCAGCCGCACCTTGTAGTTCTTCGCCTTCGCGCCGATCGCCTGCACGATGCGGTTCATCGCAAAGATCGAGTCGAAGTCGTTGGCCGTCACGATTAGCGCGCGGTCCGCATGCTGCAGCGGCGCGGCAAAGCCGCCGCACACCACATCGCCGAGCACGTCAAAGATCACGACGTCGGTGTCGTCCAGCAGGTGGTGTTCCTTCAGCAGCTTCACCGTCTGGCCGACCACATAGCCGCCGCAGCCGGTGCCGGCCGGCGGGCCGCCGGCCTCGACGCACATCACGCCGTTGTAGCCCTCGAAGACGAAATCCTCGACCCGCAGCTCTTCGCTGTGGAAGTCGACCGACTCGAGCACATCGATCACCGTCGGCATCAGCTTCTTGGTCAGCGTGAAGGTGGAATCGTGCTTCGGGTCGCAGCCGATCTGCAGCACGCGCTTGCCGAGCTTGGAGAAGGCCACCGACAGGTTGGACGACGTGGTGCTCTTGCCAATGCCGCCCTTGCCATAGATGGCGAACACTTTCGCATTGCCGATTTTCAGCGCCGGGTCGAGCTGCACCTGCACGCTGCCCTCGCCGTCGGCCGGACGCTCGCGCCTGATCTCGCTCACCGGAACCCGGGTTTCATTCATTGATTTGCTCCTTCGTTTATGCCTTCAAGCCGGTCTTCCAGCTCTTCGCCCGCGCGCCGCATTGCTTCCAGCGTGTCGGCATCCGGCGTCCAGTACTGCCGTTCGGTCGCTTCCATCAGCCGGCTGGCGACGCGCGCGGACGCGGTCGGGTTGAGCCGCGCGAGGCGCTCGCGCATCTCGGGGTCGAGCAGGAATGTCTGGGTCAGTTGCTGATACACCCAGGGCTGGACCTGGCCGGTGGTCGCCGACCAGCCAAGGGTATTGGTCAGGTGCAGCTCGATCTGGTGCACGCCTTCGTAACCGTGCGCGAGCATGCCCTCGTACCACTTCGGATTCAGCATCCGCGTGCGCGTCTCAAGCGCGACCTGCTCGGACAGCGTTCGCACCGTGCCGCCGCCGCGCGTCTGGTCGCCGATGTAGACCGGCGCGACGTCGGCACCCGCGCCTTTCGCGCGCTGCACCGCGCGGCTGATGCCGCCCAGCGTGTCGAAATAGGTGTCGATGGTGGTCACGCCGACCTCGACAGAATCGAGGTTCTGGTAGGCCAGCTCGACCCGCGACAGCACGTTTTTCAGCAGCGCCGGCTGCGCCGTCGGCCGGCCGGAGGTGCCATACGCAAAACCCTTGCGGCTGCTCCAGGTCTCCGCCAGTTCGTCCTCGTCGTCCCAGCGGCTGCAGTCGATCAGCAGGTTCACGTTGGCGCCATACGCGCCCTCGGCATTGCCGAATACGCGCAGCGCGGCGGTCTGCATGTCGCCGCCGTGCTCGGCGAGATAGGCCAGCGCATGCTTGCGCACGAAGTTCTGTTCGACCGGCTCGTCGGCCTCGGCCGCCAGCAGCGCCGCCTCGGCCAGCATCCGGATCTGCAGCGGCAGCAGGTCGCGGAAGATGCCCGACAGGGTGATCACCACGTCCACCCGCGGACGACCGAGCTCGGCCAGCGGCAGCAACTGCGCGCCGGCCAGCCGGCCGTAGGTATCGAAGCGGGGAGCCGCGCCCATCAGCGCCAGCGCCTGTGCGATCGGTCCGCCTTCGCTCTTGAGGTTGTCGGTGCCCCACAGCACCATCGCGATCGACTCCGGGAAACTGCCGCTGTCCTGGTAGTGGCGCTCGAGCAGCTTTTCCGCCTGCCGTGCACCGTCGCGCACCGCGAATGCGCTCGGCAGCCGGAACGGGTCGAAGCCATGCAGGTTGCGGCCGGCCGGCAGCACGTCGGGCGTGCGCATCAGGTCGCCGCCCGGCGCGGGACGCACATAGCGGCCGTCGAGCGCGGCCAGAATGCCGTCGAGTTCGAAATGCTCGTGCATCAGCTCGCTGGCCGCGGCCAGCTTCTGCAACAGCTCCCGGCGCGCATCGTCGACCGGCGCGCCGTTGTCCATGGCGCCGCCGGACAGCATCGCGCGGATCGCGGAGCGCAGGCTGTCGTCGATGGTCGCGCCATGCGCGGAGCCGGCGATCGCCGCCAGCATGTCGACCCGCTCTTCCAGCGTCGGCGCCTGGCCGACCACATGCAGGCCATGCGGTATCAGCGTGTATTCGAGCTCGAGCAGCGCGTCGTTGAGTCCATCGATACGGTCATGCTGATGCGGCTCCCACGGCGGTTCGGCAGGCGCCAGTTCGAGCGCGGCGGCCTGCGCCTGGATCAGCACCAGCAGTTCGGCGCGCTCGTGCGCGGCGTCGGACTCCAGCTGCCGCCAGCGCAGCATCGAGGCCTTCAGGTCGGCCAGCCCGCGATACAGGCCGGCCTCGGCCACCGGCGGCGTCAGGTAGGACACCAGGGTCGCATTTGCGCGCCGCTTGGCGATGCTGCCCTCGGACGGATTGTTGGCTGCATACAGGTAGACATTCGGCAGGTCGCCGATCAGCCGGTCCGGCCAGCATGCGCCGGACATGCCAGCCTGCTTCCCGGGCATGAACTCGAGTGCGCCGTGCGTGCCGAAATGCAGCACCGCATGCGCGGCGAAATCCTCGCGCAGGTAGCGGTAGAACGCGCTGAATGCGTGCGTGGGCGCGCTGCCCTTGTCGAACAGCAGCCGCATCGGGTCGCCCTCGATGCCCATCGCCGGCTGCACTGACACCAGCACATTGCCGAACTGCGCGCCGAGCATGAAAATGCTGCGGCCGTCGGTCTGGTGGCGGCCGGGCGCCGGCCCCCATTGCGCCTCGATCTCGCGCAGCCAGGTCTCGCGCCGCACGTGGTCGTCGGCACCGACCTTCGCGAATACATTCGCCGGCGCGCCGTGGTGCTCGGCATTGCCTTTCAGGATCGCGTTGCGCAAGTCGTCGACGGTGTCGGGCAAGTCCACGGTGTAGCCGGCGCGCTGCATCGCGGCCATCGTCCGATGCAATGACTCGAACACCGACAGGAAGGCGGCGGTGCCGGTGCTGCCTGCATTCGGCGGGAAATTGAACAGCACGATCGCGACGCGGCGCGCGGCGCGTGCGGACTGGCGCAGCGCTATCAGCTTCGCGATGCGCGCGGCGAGCATGTCCGCGCGTTCGCTGCAGGCCTGCATGTCCTGCTGGCCGTCACCTGGCGCGAAGGTACAGCCGCGGCTGCAGCCGGTACAGGCGCGGCCGGCGGCATCGCTGCGGCCGCCGTACACCAGCGAGCCGCTGGAGCCGTCCAGTTCGGGCAGCGCGACCATCATCGTGGCCTCGACCGGCAGCAGCCCGCGGTCCGAGCCGCCCCAGTGCTCGAGGGTCTGGAATTCCACCGGCGACACCGCGAGGTAAGGCACGTCGAGCGCGGCCAGCATGTCCTCGGCCGCCTTCGCATCGTTGTAGGCCGGGCCGCCGACCAGCGAGAAACCGGTCAGCGAGACCACCGCGTCGACGGTCGGCCTGCCGTCCTGCATGAAAAATTGCTCGATCGCCGGGCGCGCATCCAGGCCGCTCGCATAGGCGGGCCGTACCGACAGCCCGCGCGCCTCGAGTGCCGCGATCACGCCGTCGTAATGGCGCGCATTCCCGGCCAGCAGGTAGGCGCGCATCAGCAGCACGCCCACCGTGCCGCGCGCACCGGCCACCGTCGGCAGCCGATCGATGCGGTCGGACATGCCCTTGTGCACGCCGGCGCCCTGCATGCGCGGATGATAGAGGCCGACCTCCGGATACTCGATCGGTGCGGCCGGCGGCGCCTTGCCGCGCAGCGCCTTGCGCGGGCCGTCCGCATAGCCGTTCACCAGCAGTTGCACCATGCCGGCGATGTTCTCTTCGGAGCCGGCCAGCCAGTACTGCAGCGTGAGGAAGTACGCGCGCACATCCTGCGCGGTGCCGGGGATGAAGCGCAGCAGCTTGGGCAGCCGGCGCAGCATCTTCATCTGCTGCGCGCCGGCGGTCGCGGCAGGCTTGCCGCTGTCGCTCTTGCCGCGCAGCTTTTTCAGGAAAGCCATCGGGCCGCGCGTGCTGCCGTCCATCGTGAAGCGGCCGATGCGCGTCAGCCGCATGACTTCGGCGGCCGACATGATGCAGACCATCGCATCGCACTGGTCGCGCCGCGCCTGCAGCGCGGGCAGCACCGGCAGGAAATGATCTTCCATGAACAGCATCGCGGCCAGCACAATGTCGGCGCGGCCAATGTCGGCCTGGCAGCGCGCGAGCGCGGCGCCGGCGTCGGCGCTGTCGCCGGACCAGTCGGACGCAGCATGCACGGCGAGCACGACGCCCGGCAGCCGTTGCTGCAGCAGCCGCTGCGCGCGCGCGGCGGCACTGGCCAGATGGCTGTCCATCGTGACGATCACGACGCGCAGGGCGGCGTCAGCGGCCGAAGTGGGCTTTCGCGTCATAGAGAGTCTCGATGGTGATGGTCTGCACGCCGCTGTCCTTCGCGAAGCGCTCGGTGTTGCGGCGTGCCTTGCCGCGCACGAAGAACGGGATCTTGCCGAGTTCGCGCTCGGCATCGGCGCTCCAGGCCGGCGCGATGTCGCCGGCATTGGCCGGCTGCGGTACGGCTGCCGGCGTGACAATTTCCTGCGGCACCGCCGGCACCACGCGCACGGCCGGCGGCGCGGACTTGCCCAGATGCGAAGGCGAAGCGCCGTCGTGGAATTCGAAATCGTCCTTGAACATGCCGAGCAGGTGCTCTTCCAGTCCCATCATCAGCGGATGCACCCAGCTGTCGAACAGCACGTTCGCGCCCTCGAAGCCCATCTGCGGCGAGTGGCGCGCGGGGAAGTCCTGCACATGTACCGGCGCCGAGATCACCGCGCACGGCAGGCCGAGGCGCTTGGCGATATGGCGCTCCATCTGGGTGCCCAGCACCAGTTCGGGCGACAGCTCGGCCACTTTCTGCTCGACTTCGAGATAGTCGTCAGTGATCAGCGCCTCGATGCCATAGCGAGCGGCAGCCGCGCGCACTTCGCGCGCGAACTCGCGGCTGTAGGTGCCGAGCCCGACCACCTCGAAACCCAGCTCGTCGGACGCGACGCGTGCGGCAGCGATCGCATGCGTGGCATCGCCGAACACGAACACGCGCTTGCCGGTCAGGTAGGTGGAATCGACCGAGCGTGCATACCAGGGCGCGCGCGATGCGTCATCCTCCAGTGCGGGGTCGATATCGAGGCCGGCCAGCTGCGCGACCTCGGCGATGAATTCGCGCGTGGCGCGCACGCCGATCGGAACGACGGTGGTGAACGGCATGCCGTGCTGCTTCTTCAGCCAGTTGGCCGCGCTCTGCGCGACTTCCGGATACAGCACCACGTTGAAATCGGCGTCGGCCAGCCGCGCAAGATCGGCCGGCGTGGCTGACAAAGGTGCGGCGACATTGACCGCGATGCCCATGCGCTCGAGCAGCGCGCGGATCTCCCGCAGGTCGTCGCGGTGGCGGAAGCCGAGCGCCGTCGGCCCGAGGATGTTGCAGCTGGGCGTACCGCCGGCCGGCCGCTGCCGCGGCTGCGCGAGCGTGCGCACTATCCGGTAAAAGGTCTCGGCTGCGCCCCAGTTCTCCTTCTTCTGGTACGACGGCAGTTCGAGCGGCACCACCGGCACCGGCAGCGCCAGCGCGGCGGCCAGCCCGCCCGGATCGTCCTGGATCAGCTCGGCGGTGCAGGACGCGCCGACCAGCATCGCCTGCGGGCGGAAGCGCTCGAACGCGTCGCGTGCGGCGTTCTTGAACAGCTCGGCAGTATCCGACCCGAGGTCGCGCGCCTGGAAGGTGGTGTAGGTGACCGGCGGGCGCTTCGGCAGCCGCTCGATCATGGTGAACAGCAGGTCCGCATAGGTGTCGCCCTGCGGCGCATGCAGCACATAGTGCACGCCCTCCATCGCGGTGGCGATGCGCATGGCGCCCACGTGCGGCGGCCCTTCGTAAGTCCACAGGGTCAGTTGCATGCGGCCTCCGCGGCGAGTTTTTCACGCCGCAGCAGCGGCCGGGCAAACAGCTCCGCAAGATCCGCCGCCTGCTCGTAGCCGTGCACCGGCGAAAAGACCAGTTCGATCGCCCACTTGGTGGTCAGCCCCTCGGCCTCGAGCGGGTTCGCGAGGCCCAGCCCGCAGACCACAATGTCGGGCGCCTGCGCGCGGCAGCGGTCGAGCTGGCGCTCGACGTCCTGTCCTTCGGACAGCACGGTGCCGGCCGGCAGCCATTCCAGCTCCTGCCGCAGGTGCTCGCGGTGCAGGTAGGGCGTGCCGACCTCGGCCAGCCGCATGCCGAGTTCGCGCGACAGGAAACGCGCGAGCGGCAGTTCGAGCTGCGAATCGGGGAAGAAGAACACGCTGCGCCCCTCGAGCCGGGGCCGCAGCCGTGCCAGTGCCCGGGTGGCGCGCTCGCGCGCCGGCAGCGTGACTTCCTCGAAGCGGGCCGTGCTGACGCCGAATGCAGTCGCAGCGGCCTGCAGCCAGCCGGTCGTGCCTTCGACGCCGAACGGGAAAGGCGCCGGCAGCCGGCTTGCGCCGCGCGCGTCGAGCGCGCGTGCCGCCTCGCCGAGGAAAGGCTGGGCCAGCAGGTAGCGGGTGTTCGGGCCGACCGCCGGCAGCGCGCGCGAAGAACGCGGCGGGAAGAACTGCAATTCATGAATGCCCATGGCGCGCAGTTGCCGCGCCAGCTGGTCTTCGACCACGTCGGGCAGGCAGCCGACCACCAGCAGCGAGGCCGGATCCTGCGCGCTCGCCTGAGGGAGCTGCGGCACCAGCGATGCCAGGCATGCATCTTCGCCCTGGGTGAAGGTGGTCTCGATGCCGCTGCCCGAGTAGTTCAGTATGCGCACCTGCGGCAGGAATTCGCGCGACAGCCGCTCGGCGGCGCGCGAGAGGTCGAGCTTGATCACCTCCGACGGGCAGGAGCCGACGAGGAACAGCATTTTGATGTCAGGCCGGCGCTCGAGCAGCCGTCGCACTACCCGGTCGAGTTCTTCATTCGCATCGGCGAGGCCGGCGAGATCGCGTTCGTCGATGATCGCGGTCGCGAAGCGCGGCTCGGCGAAGATCATCACGCCGGCGGCCGACTGCAGCAGGTGCGCGCAGGTACGGGAGCCGACGACGAGGAAGAATGCATCCTGGATCTTGCGGTGCAGCCAGATGATGCCGGTCAGACCGCAGAACACCTCGCGCTGGCCGCGCTCGCGCAGCACCGGCGCATCCGCGCAGCCGTCGGCCCGCTGCAGCGGAATGACCGCGCTCATGCCGCCGCTCCGTCAGGCGAGGCAGCGGACTGCAGGCGGGCAGCGCGCAGCTTCAGCAGGAACTGGCCGGCGTTCACCGCATAAGTCGCATAGGCAGCGAGCGCGAGCAGCATCTGCTCTCGCACCGGCAGCGCGCCCGTGAACAGCGCGACCAGATAGGCGGTGTGCAGCGCCAGCACCAGCATGCTGAACACGTCTTCCCAGAAAAAGCTCTCGGCGAACAGGTAGCGGCCGAACACCACCTTCTCCCAGATGCAGCCGGTGACCATGATCGCGTACAGCAGCATCGTCTTGATCACGATGGAGGCGGTGGCGGCGACCTCGCCCTCGCCTGACTGCAGAAAGCGCAGCACCAGCGCGACGCTGGCCAGGAAAACCAGGAACTGCAGCGGCGCGAGCACGCCCTGCACCAGCGTCCAGCGGGTGGCATCGCGGCGAGCGCGCTCCTCCGCGGTGTACAGGGGTCGGGGTGTCGCCATGCCGGAACTCGCTTGTCGCATTCGAAAAATCTCCGCCCTGCTGGGCTGATGCGTCCAATGTAGGTCTGGCGGAAACTTATGTCAACAAACTATTACGTCCATTTCAGTTGACACATGCGACCAACTCCGGCATGGTTAAAGCATTTCTTTGACTTAATTTCTTTGTGAGCGTAAAACGGTAAACGAACGATAAAAACAATATTCGAACTACAACATAAAACAGTTCCTTCAAGAAACTGTCCTGATTGCATCGCCCCAAAAGAGGATCCGTGCTCGCGCGGCCGCAAGGCTGACGCCTACATAGGCCCGTGTGTAGCAGGAGACCGTTATGGACAAAGCCTCGAAAGGCCCGCGCGGCACGCGCCGCAGGGTTCCCGGCGCGGGGGCGCCTACAGAAGCGAATGAAGGCAAGCGGCTGCTCGGACTGGTCGAGTCCGAGATCATCCCGCGCCTGGTGCGCGCCTACGGTAGCCAGAGCCCCGCTGCACCCGCACTGCCCGCGATTCGACCGCCAGACGTCGAGGCGTTCGCGCACGCACTGCTCGAGCGCAGCCAGGACAACGCTTGCGACCTGCTTGCCGCGCACTGCGCGCGCGGGGTTCCGCTGGAAGCGATTTACCTCCAACTGTTTGCCCCGGCCGCACGTTACCTCGGCGAGTTGTGGGAGACGGACCTGATGAATTTCTCGCAAGTAACGCTGTGCGTGTGGCGGCTGCAGAGCCTGCTGCACGACCTGAGCCCGTCGTTCCGCGCGGATTCGTCGGGTGCGCAGCGCGAGTCGGCAGAACGTCGCATCCTGCTCGGCACCCTGCCCAACCAGCAGCACACCTTCGGGCTGTCGATCCTGTCGGAATTTTTCCGGCGCGACGGCTGGGTGGTGCTGTCGATACCGGCGCCGGAGCCCGGCGAAATCCAGGGCACGCTGTCGAAACACTGGTTCGACGTGCTGGCGCTGTCGGCCAGCATGGATGGCGAGGTGGATGACCTCGGCAAAACCATCAAGGCTGCGCGCAGGACATCGCAGAATCCGCGGCTGGCGGTGATGGTCGGCGGCCCGCTATTCCTGCGTGAGCCGGAACTGGCCGTCGTCGTCGGTGCCGATGCCATGTCGGTCGATGCGCCGCACGCGCTGGCCATGGCCGACCAGCTGATCTGGGCCCGGCAGGAAATCAGGATGAACTGAGCAGGAATGAACGTAACTACCCGTTTGTATTGAAAATACCGGGGTTTGCCGCCACAATCTGACCCAACGGTAATTTAGTTCCGGCTCCTGCCCGATGCAGCCGGCCACTCTTCAAGCATGCGAATACTAGCCGGCTCCCGCTCTGTGACACCTTTCGATTCCCCGAAACAATCGCTGTCAGGCATCAGCACTGAAGCGATCGGGACACTGCTGTCCGCATCCGCCGACATCGTGCTGGTGCTCGATGCCGACGGCACGATTCTCGATGTGTCGTCCGGCGCCAGCGTGCTGGCGGTTACCGGCGGACACAAGGCCTGGGTCGGCAAGACCTGGGCAGACATCGTCGGTACCGAGACCCGGCCGAAAGTCGCGCGCCTGCTGAAGGATGCAGGCAGCCATGCCCGACTGACCTGGCGCCAGCTGAATTTCGCCGGCACCAACGGCATCGACGTGCCCCTGTCGTTCTGCGCGATCGAAATCGGCCCCAAGGGACGCATGGTCGCGCTTGGCCGCGACCTGCGAGCGCAGGCCGAGCTGCAGCAGCAGCTGGTCGACGCGCAGCAGGTGCTGGAGCGCGACTACCTGCGCCTGCGCCACCTTGAATCGCGCTACCGGCTGCTGTTCGAACTCACCAGCGAAGGCGTGCTGGTCGTCGACGGCAAGAACCTGAAGATCATTGAGGCGAACCCGGCTGCGGCCACCGCATTCAATGCCAGCGTGCAGAAACTGGTCGGCCGCAGTGTGCTCGATTGCGTCGACCCGGTCGCGCGCCAGCCGGTTGCGAAGCTGCTGGACACCGTGCAGGCGAACGGCAAGCCCGATCAGGTCGCTGCCCGCATCGCCGGACAGCGGATCATGCTGTCGGCGTCGGTCATGCACGAAGAAGCTGGCGAACTGTTCCTGCTGCGCGTGGCAGGCAGCGCGCCGGGCGCGGCGGCCGCCGGCAGCGACGCGCGCGCCGAAGTCGTGCTGCGCGCGCTCGAACAGTCGCCGGACGCCTTCGTCGTCACCAACAACGACGGCGAGATCCTTGCCGCCAACCGCTCGTTCGGCGAAATCGTCAAGCTCAGCCGGCCGGAACAGGCGCTGGGCGAGTCGCTCGATCGCTGGCTCGGGCGCGCGGGCGTCGACCTCAACGTGCTGCTCGCCAACCTGCGACAGCGCGGCTCGGTGCGGCTGTTCTCGACCACGCTGCGCGACGAAAACGAGGCCACCATCCTGGTCGAAATCTCGGCGGTGTCGGTGCCGCACGGCGAGATCAGCGGGCTGGGATTCACCATCCGCGACATCGGCCGCCGCCTCGGCAGCGCCGATGCGCGCCACGAACTGCCGCAGTCGGTCGAGCAGCTGGCCGAACTGGTCGGCCGCGTGCCGCTGCGCGAAATCGTCGGCGAAACCACCGAGCTGATCGAGCGGCTGTGCATCGAGGCCGCGCTGCAGCTCACGCAGGACAACCGGGCGACCGCCGCCGAGATCCTCGGCCTGTCGCGCCAGAGCCTGTACGTGAAGCTGCGCCAGTACGGTATTGGCAACCTCGGCAGCGACGACCGCCAGTAAATAAATCATTACTCAGGAAGTCGTCAACTTTAGTTGACGCACCCGAACCTGCCATGCACAATCGTCCGCATGGCCCGTCCTTCCCTGTCCGCCGTCGCCGAACTGCTGAAGCCGATCACCTGGTTTCCGCCCATGTGGGCGTTCGCCTGCGGCGCCGTCGCGTCCGGCGTCGCCCCCGAGGGCCGCTGGCCGCTGATCATCATCGGCATCGTGCTGGCCGGCCCGCTAGTCTGCGCAGCGAGCCAGGCCGTCAACGACTGGTTCGACCGGCACGTCGACGCCATCAATGAGCCGCAGCGCCCGATACCGTCGGGCCGCATGCCCGGCCGCTGGGGCCTGTACATCGCCTGCCTGTGGACCGCACTGTCGCTGCTGGCGGCGAGCGCGCTCGGCCCGTGGGGACTGGGCGCGGCGGTGGCCGGCCTGCTGCTGGCCTGGGCCTACAGCGCGCCGCCGCTGCGGCTGAAAAGCAATGGCTGGTGGGGCAATGCCGCGTGCGGGCTGTCGTATGAAGGACTGGCCTGGCTGACGGGCGCCGCCGTGATGGCCGGTGGCGCGATGCCCGACGCGCGCTCGCTGCTGCTGGCGCTGCTCTACAGCATCGCGGCGCACGGGATCATGACCCTGAACGATTTCAAGTCCGTCGAAGGCGACCGCCGGATGGGCGTCGCGTCGCTGCCGGTGCAGCTGGGCGTCGCGCGCGCGGCACGCACCGCGTGCTGGGTGATGGTACTGCCGCAGCTGGCCGTGGCCGGCCTGCTGTTCGGCTGGCAGCAGCCGCTGCATGCGCTGGCGGTGCTGGGGCTGGTGCTCGGGCAGCTGAAACTGATGCAGGCATTCGTGGCGGCGCCCGTCGAGCGCGCACTGAAGCTGTCAGCGTTCGGCGTCCCGCTGCTGGTGGCAGGCATGATGGTCGCAGCCTTCGCGCTGCGCGGGATGGAGGGCTAGCGATGGGCACACCGTTCGGTTGGCTGCAGGTGGTGCGACTGGGCATGGTGCAGGCCTCGCTCGGCGCCATCGTGGTGCTGATGACGTCGACGCTGAACCGGGTGATGGTGGTCGAGCTGATGCTGCCGGCGCTGCTGCCGGGGGCACTGGTCGCGCTGCACTATCTGGTGCAGGTGTCGCGGCCGCGCATGGGACATGGTTCCGACCAGGGCAAGCGGCGCACGCCGTGGATCATCGGCGGCATGGCCACGCTGGCCGCCGGCGCACTGTGCGCGACGCTGGCCACGCTGTGGATCACGGATTCTCCGGCGCTCGGGCTGCTGATGGCCATCGGCGGCTTCGTGCTGATCGGGCTCGGCGTCGGCGCGGCGGGCACCTCGCTGCTGGTGCTGCTGGCCATGCGCGTGCCGGAACAGCGACGCGCGGCGGCCGCAACCATCGTCTGGCTGATGATGATTGTCGGCTTTGCAGTGACCGCCGGCACTGCCGGCAAGCTGCTCGATCCGTATTCGCCGATGAGGCTGCTGGCCGTCACCGCCGGCGTATGCGCGATCGCGCTGGCCGTGACTGTGCTCGCGCTGGCAGGCGTCGAAGGCCGCGGTGGCGACGCTGCACCCGCACCGGCCTCGCGCGCCGTCTCGTTCCGCAGCGCGCTGGCCGACGTATGGCAGGAAAGCGCGGCGCGTCAGTTCACCGTGTTCATCTTCCTGTCGATGCTGGCCTACAGCGCGCAGGACCTGATCCTCGAGCCCTTCGCCGGCAGCGTGTTCGGCTTCACTCCCGGCGAATCGACCAGCCTGTCCGGCGTGCAGCATGGGGGCGTGCTGGCCGGGATGCTGCTGGTCGCGCTGGTCGGCAGCCGTTTTGCGAAAGGCCGCGCCGGCTCGCTGCGGCTGTGGTGCGTCGGCGGCTGCATCGCGTCGGCAGCGGCGCTGGCCGGGCTGGCCGTTGCCGGCCACGTCGGGCCGCCATGGCCGCTGAAGGCGAATGTGTTCCTGATGGGCGCGGCCAACGGCGCATTCTCGATTGCCGCCATCGGCCAGATGATGCGGCTCGCGACCCAGGGCCGGGCTGCGCGCGAGGGCGTGCGCATGGGGCTGTGGGGTGCGGCACAGGCGATTGCCTTCGGCTTCGGCGGCCTGATCGGCACCGCCGCCAGCGATCTCGCGCACTGGCTGATCGCCTCGTCTGGCGCCGCGTACGGCACTGTGTTCGCGCTGGAAGCACTGCTGTTCATCGGCTCGGCGCTGCTGGCCGCTCGCATTCCGATGGGCGCGGCACGCGATGCGCGTGCGCCGGATGGCGCGCAGCCGTCATTTACCTGAAGCATGGCCGTCCCGGGAGACTGCGATGAATGAAACTTTCGATGTGGTGATCGTCGGCGGCGGACCGGCCGGCGCTACCGCCGCCCACGATCTCGCGCGGCGCGGCCGGCGCGTACTGCTGCTCGACCGCGCGGGTCGCATCAAACCCTGCGGCGGCGCCATACCGCCGCGTGCGATCAAGGACTTCGACATTCCGGACCACCTGCTGGTAGCGAAGGCGCGCAAGGCGCGCATGATTGCGCCGTCCGGCATGCAGGTCGACATACCGATCGAGGGCGGCTTCGTCGGGCTGGTCGACCGCGAGCATTTCGACGAATGGCTGCGCGAGCGGGCTGCATCGGCGGGCGCGGTGCGCGCCAGCGGCAAGTTCGAACAACTGGCCCGCGACGAAGATGGCATCAGCACGGTCGAATGGAGCGAGGACGATGCCGGACAGCGTCGCCTGCGGCGGGTGCGCGCGACGGCCGTGATCGGCGCCGACGGCGCGAAGTCGGCGGTCGCGCAACAGGCGGTACCGGGTGCCGACAGGACGAAATACGTGTTCGCGTACCACGAGATCGTGCGCGCGCCGGCCGACAAGCCGCGCGACTACGACGGCTCGCGCTGCGACGTGTTCTACCAGGGGCATCTGTCGCCGGACTTCTACGGCTGGGTTTTCCCGCACGGCGACACGCTGTCGATCGGTACCGGCAGCGCGGACAAGGGCTTCTCGCTGCGCAATGCGACGACCGCGCTGCGCGACGCGGTCGGCCTCGGCGAAGCAGAGACCGTGCGCCGCGAAGGCGCGCCGCTGCCGATGAAGCCGCTGCCGCGCTGGGACAACGGCCGCGACGTGGTGCTGGCCGGCGATGCGGCCGGCGTGGTCGCGCCCTCGTCGGGCGAAGGCATCTATTACGCGATGGCCGGCGGCCGGCTGGCCGCCGATGCGGTAGAGGAGCTGCTGGCGACCGGCGACGCGCGCTGCCTCGCGAACGCGCGCCGGCAGTTTATGCGAGCGCATGGGAAGGTCTTCTGGGTTCTGGGTATCATGCAGCACTTCTGGTATTCCAGCGACAAGCGGCGCGAACGCTTCGTTGCGATGTGCAGGGACAAGGACGTGCAGAAGCTGACCTTCGACGCGTACATGAACAAGGAACTGGTGCGCGCGAAGCCGCTGGCGCACCTGAAGATCTTCATCAAGGACATGGCCCACCTGCTGGGCCTGGCGAAGGTCTGATCCTCGTCCTGCCTCGCGCGCGGCTCCGCCGGCCAACCCGAGGCAGGACACACGATGCAAATACACCCTTCAAAAAAACCCGTCATCGTCGCCGTCGTGCTGGCCGTGCTGGTCGGCGGGCTGGGCGGCCTTGCGACCGACATCGGCCCGTGGTACTTCAGCCTGACCAAGCCGTCGTGGCAACCGCCGGACTGGCTGTTCGGCCCGGTCTGGACCACGATCTACATCCTGACCGGCATTGCCGGCGTGCGCGCGTGGCGACGCGGCGATCCGCGGCAGCGGCGGCTGTTCCTCTACGCGCTTGGACTGAACATCGTGCTCAACATTCTGTGGAGCGTGCTGTTCTTCACCATGAAACGCCCGGACTGGGCGCTGGTCGAGGTGGTTCCGCTGTGGCTGTCGGTGCTGCTGCTGATATGGGTGGTGCGGCCCTGCTCCACGCTGTCGGCGGTGCTGCTGCTGCCCTACCTGGTGTGGGTCGGCTTCGCCGCCTACCTGAACTGGACGATCGTGCAGCTGAACGGGCCGTTCGGGGGGTAAGGACGTTGCGGCCGCGTTAAGGCGTTCTCCGGCGAAAAATCATCCCACCCTCTCTGTTGCCGGAACCAGCGCCGACAGCTCGTCCACCACCACCGCTGCCTCATCAAAGCGCTCGTCGGCGAAGAACTCGCTTTTCACGATCGCCACTGGCAGCCCGGCCAGCCGCGCGGCCAGCAGGCCGTTGCGCGAATCCTCGATGGCCGCGCAGCGGAAGGCCGGCAGGGACAGCCGCTCCAGTGCGAGCTGATAGGCCTCGGGATCCGGTTTCTTGGCGTCCACATCCTCGCCGCAGACGATCACCGCCGGCTCGGGAAGCACCAGCGGCCGCAGGGTGTGCGTCCACAGCGCATCCCAGTTCGCACGGCTGGTGGTCGTCACCACGCCCCACGCAATGCTGCTCCTTGCCAGCGCCATTACCAGCTCGCGCAGCCCGTCGCGCGCCGGTACGGCGCCCGACGCGAGGATGTCGGCGAAATGCCGGTTCTTCGACTGGTGCACCTGGCGCAGCCGGTCGTGCAGCGCGTCCGGATCCGCGCCGGATTCTTCCGCGAATCGCTGCAGCCGCTCGAAACCGCCGGCCGTCTTCAGCAATCGGCGGTAATCGTCACGGCTCCAGCGCCAGCTCAGGCCGGCCTCGGCAAAGGCGCGGTTGAATGCCGGCAGGTGCGCATGTCCTTCGGTTTCGGCGATCGTGCCGTCGACATCGAACAGCACGCAGCGCAGGCGGTCGGAAATGATCATCTCAGTGCTCCCCTGGTTTCCGGCGGCGGCGGCGCCCGATGGCGCGGCGATACCCGGGCCATCGTCAGTCGCATTGCGGGCTCACAGGCTGCGGAAGTAACCGGGCACCTCGCGGATGTCGGGCACGATGCGGTCCGGCATCGCATCCGCGATCGGCTTGCCGAGGTTGTAGCCGTACGGGACCGCCCAGCAGATGACGCCGGCCGCCTTCGCGGTCGACACGTCGATCTCGGAATCGCCGATGAACAGCGCCTCGCCAGCGGTGACGCCGAGCGCCGACAGGCAATGCCGGATCACGGCCGGGTCGGGCTTTTTTACCGGCAGCGAATCGCCGCAGATCACCATGTCAAACGCATCGGCCAGCCCGTGCCGCTGCAGCACGCGCTCGGTGAAACGGGTCTCCTTATTGGTGACCACCACCTGCTTCACGCCGTATTCGCGGGCGCGCTGCAGGGTCTCGAGCACATGCGGGAACGCGCTGCTGCGGGTGCCGGCCGTCGACTCGTAATGGACAATGAAGCGCTCCATCACCTTGTCCCAGGGCGCATCCAGCGGCCCCTGCGTGTTCTGCCAGGCGGTCTTCATCAGCCAGCCGGTGCCATGCCCGATCCAGCCGCGCACCTGCTCCTCGCTGACGGTGTCATGGCCGAACTCCTGCAGCGTCAGGTTGACTGCCTCTGCAATTTCGCTGGCGGTGTCCAGCAATGTGCCATCCAGGTCGTACATCACGACAGCCATAGTGCTCTCCTTGTCAAATTGCGCGGCGCCGGCGATCCATGAGTCGCAGGATCATCGGCGTAAATATCAATTGCATCGCGAGCCCCATCTTCCCGCCGGGGATCACGAAAGTATTCGGGCGCGTCATCCACGAACGCTCGATCATGGACAGCAGGTAGGGGAAATCGATGCCTTTCGGGTTCGCGAAGCGGATCACCACCATGCTCTCGTCGGCGCTCGGTATGTCCTTCGCGATGAAGGGATTCGAGGTGTCCACCGTCGGCACGCGCTGGAAATTCACGTGCGTGCGCGAGAACTGCGGGCAGATGTGGCGGGTGTAATCGGGCATGCGGCGCAGGATGGTATCGAGCACCGCATCCTGCGAATAACCGCGCAGGTTCTGGTCGCGATGCAGCTTCTGTATCCATTCGAGATTGATGATGGGCACCACGCCCACCAGCAGGTCGACATGCCGCGCGACATCGGCATGATCACCGACATAGCCCCCGTGCAGCCCCTCATAAAAAAGCATTTCGGCACCGTCGTCCATCGAGCGCCACGGCGTGAAGCTGCCGGGGGGCTGCCCGTATTCGGCCGCCTCGCCGTCGTCATGCACGTATTTGCGCACGCGGCCGCTGCCGGTCTCGCCGAATTGCCGGAAGGTGTCGGCCAGTTCGCCGAGCAGGTTCGCCTCCGGGCTGAAATGGCTGAACCACTGGTTGCCGGCCGCCTGCTGGCGCTTCATCTCCTCGCGCATCTCCGCGCGGTCGAAGCGGTGCATCGAATCGCCCTCGAGGATCTGCGCGCGTATGCCCTCGCGGCGGAAGATGTGCTGGAAGCTCTTCATCACCGTGGTGGTGCCGGCGCCGGAGGAGCCGGTGATGGCGACGATGGGGTGCTTTACGGACATGGGGGCTCCGGTGCTGTTATTAAAAGACACTGGATCCCGGCTTGCGCCGGAATGACGTTTTAAAGGACTGACAGCTTTCGCACGTCACCCCGGCGCAAGCCGGGGTCCAGTGTCTTTGCCTTTCCTCTTTTCGCTTGGGGCTTCAGCTCGCAAACAGCGACCGTTCGTGAAACAGCGGCGACGTATATTTTTCGTCAGTCCCGCTGTCGTACTCGCGGTGGTAGCGCTCGATGCGCTCGACTTCATTCTTCGAGCCGAGGATCACCGGCACCCGCTGGTGGATCGCCTCCGGATCGAGATCGAGCACGCGTGCGCGGCCGGTCGAGCCGATGCCGCCCGCCTGTTCGATGACGAAACTCATCGGGCTGGCCTCGTACATCAGTCGCAGCCGGCCGGGCTTGCCCGGATCCTTCATGTCGCGCGGGTACATGAACACGCCGCCTCGCATCAGTATCCTGTGCACCTCGGCCACCATGCTCGCGATCCAGCGCATATTGAAGTCGCGCCCGCGCACGTCATTGCGGCCAGCCTTGCATTCGTTCACATAGCGCTGCACCGGCGGCTCCCAGAAGCGCTCGTTGCTGGCATTGATCGCGAATTCGCTGGTATCGGCGGGCACGCTCATGTTCGGGTGGGTGAGGATGAAATTGCCGACCTCGCGGTCGAGGGTGAAGCCGTGGGTGCCCTTGCCGACGGTGAGCACCATCATCGTCGCCGGCCCGTAAATCGCATAACCGGCGGCCAGCTGGCGGCGGCCGGGCTGCAGGTAGTCGCGCAGTCCGGCGCGCCCGCCCGCGGGTGCGCTCAGCACCGAGAAAATCGAACCGACCGACACATTCACATCGATGTTGGACGAGCCGTCGAGCGGATCGAACAGCGCAAGGAAACGACCGCTGCCGTCGCCCGGATCGATATCCAGCGGCTCGTCGTTCTCCTCGGACGCGATGCCGGACACCAGACCGCCCATCGAGAAGGTGTTGATGAAGGCGACGTTCGACAGCACGTCCAGCTTCTTCTGGGTCTCCCCCTGCACGTTGGTGGATTCGAGCTCTCCGTGCGCACCGCCGAGCGCGCCCTTGGCCGTCATTGCCGCAATCGCTTTCACGCAGGCGGCGATGTCGACCAGCAGCGCGGCGAGGTCGTTCTGCTCGGGCGATCCCTTGAGCTGCTGGATCAGGAATTTCGACAGCGTGGTGCGTCCCTGGTGCATGCCGTTCTCCTCGTAATCAGGGCTGCGGCGACAGTCCGCCGGAGAATACGCGCGATGCACGTATGTCTTCGGCCGCGATGGTGGTCAGCTGGTCGGCATCGACCTCGGGACGGTCCTGCATGGCCTGCCGGAAGATCCGGTTGGCCTGCCGCAGCCGCGCGCGGTCGAGCGCATTGCGGATCGAGCGCGCATTCGCGAAATGCGGCTGCTGGCGGCGCAGGCGGATGTATTCCTCCATCGCCTGTGCGGCGCCCGCATCGAGCCGGTAGTTCATCGCGCCGACCATCTTGGTGGCGATCTCGGCCAGTTCGCCTTCGCTGTAGTCGGGGAAGTCGATGTGGTGCGCGATGCGCGAGGACATGCCGGGGTTGGACTGGAAGAAGGTGTCCATCCGGTCCTTGTAGCCGGCGAGGATCACCACCAGGTCGTCGCGGTGGTTTTCCATGACCTGCAGCAGGATCTCTATCGCCTCCTGCCCGTAGTCGCGCTCGTTCTCCGGCCGGTACAGGTAATAGGCCTCGTCGATGAACAGCACGCCGCCCATCGCCTTCTTCAGCACTTCTTTGGTCTTTGGCGCGGTGTGGCCGATGTACTGACCGACCAGGTCGTCGCGCGTGACCGATACCACCTGCGCCTTCCGCACGTAGCCGAGCCGGTGCAGGATCTCGGCCATGCGCATCGCGACCGTAGTCTTGCCGGTACCCGGGTTGCCGGTGAAGCACATGTGCAGGCTGGGCGTGGCGGCCTCGAGGCCGAGCGCGGCGCGCGCCCGCGACACCACCAGGAAGGCAGCGATCTCGCGGATGCGCGCTTTCACCGGCGCCAGCCCGACCAGTTCGGCGTCGAGCTGCCCGAGCACCGGCTGGATATCGGCATCGTGCAGGATCTGCTGCAGGTTGACCGAGGTCGGCGGTGCGGCTTCCCCGATGGCGGCGTCGGCAGGCGCATTCATGGTCGCTCTCCCTGTGGATATCGCGGTTACGCGCCGTAGCGCTGTCCGGCCGGACGCACGGTGGCATAGCTGTGCGTGGTGTAGCGCAGCGTGCGTCCGTGCTCTTCCGTACGCTGCAGCCCGAAGCCGGGCTCGACGGACGGCCGCTGCACGATGAAGCTCATGACGGTCGACTCGACGCCGCGGGTGTTATCGAAGGCGTTCACCTTGATGTACGTCTCGGGATTCGCCTTGCGGCAGGCAATCACTTCGGCCAGCACGCTGGCGCCGTCGCGCACCTGGAACATCGGTATGCCCCACATGTGCCAGTAGCAGTTGCGCGGATGCGGGTCGTCGGTCCATTCGACCGACAGCGCCCAGCCCTTGTCGATTGCGTAATCGACCTGCGCGCGGATTTCGTCGTCGGTCAGGTCGGGGAGGAAGGAAAACTGGCCTTGGGTGATTCGCATGAATGTCTCCTGAAAACGAACTTCATCGGGTCCGGCATCGAAAGTCACTGGATCCCGGCATGCGCCGGGATGACGATTTCAAGGCCGACACCCCTTTTGGGGTCACCCCGGCGAAGGCCGGGGTCCAGCGTCTTTGATCCTCGCCTCAAGCCGCCGTTGGCGTGGCCACAAAATCCGGCGTATCCGTCGACGTGTAGTTGAAGGCCACGTCCTTCCAGGTCTCGAGCGCGACCTCGAGCGGCTTGCACCACTTCGCGGCGTCCTTCAGGATCTGCGGGCCTTCGCTGGCGATGTCCTTGCCCTCGTTGCGTGCCTTGATCATCACCTCGAGACCGACGCGGTTCGCGATCGCACCCGCCTGGATGCCTCCGGGGTGACCGATCGTGCCGCCGCCGAACTGCAGCACGACGTCGTCGCCGAACAGGGTCAGCAACTGGTGCATCTGGCCGACGTGGATGCCGCCCGACGCCACCGGCATCACCTTCTTCAGGTCGCACCAGTCCTGGTCGAAGAACAGGCCGCGCGACAGGTCCTGCCGGTTGTAGCTCTCGCGGCAGACGTTGTAGTAGCCCTGCACCGTCATCGGGTCGCCTTCGAGCTTGCCGACGGCGGTGCCGGTGTGCAGGTGATCGACGCCGGCAAGCCTGAGCCACTTCGCCATCACGCGGAACGACACGCCGTGGTTCTTCTGGCGAGTGTAGGTGCCGTGGCCGGCGCGGTGCATGTGCAGGATCATGTCGTTCTGGCGCGCCCAGTTCGACATCGACTGGATCGCGGTCCAGCCGACGATCAGGTCGATCATGATGATGTTCGAGCCCAGCGATTTCGCGAATTCGGCACGGCGGTACATCTCTTCCATGTCGGCCGCGGTCACGTTCAGGTAGTGGCCCTTGATCTCGCCGGTGTTGGCCTGTGCCTTGTTGACGGCTTCCATGCAGAACAGGAAGCGGTCGCGCCAGTGCATGAAGGGCTGGCTGTTGATGTTCTCGTCGTCCTTCGTGAAGTCGAGGCCGCCGGTCAGGCCCTCGTACACCACGCGGCCGTAGTTCTTGCCCGACAGGCCGAGCTTGGGCTTCATGGTCGCGCCCAGCAGCGGACGGCCGAATTTGTCGAGGCGCTCGCGCTCGACGATGATGCCGGTCGGCGGTCCCTTGAAGGTTTTCACATAGGCGACCGGAATCCGGATGTCCTCGAGGCGGCCGGCCTTCAGCGGCTTGAACGAGAACACATTGCCGATCAGGGAGGCGGTCATGTTCGCGATCGACCCTTCCTCGAACAGGATGATGTCGTACGCGATGTACGCGAAATACTGGGCTTCCTTGTCGGTGCCCTCGCCGGTGCCCGGCACCGGGTCGACACGGAAGGCCTTGGCCTGGTAGCTCTCGTGCGCGGTCAGCAGGTCGGTCCAGACTACGGTCCAGGTCGCGGTCGACGATTCGCCGGCCACGGCGGCGGCAGCCTCGATCGCATCCACGCCTTCCTGCGGGGTAATGCGGAACACGCAGACCACGTCGGTTTCCTTCGGCTCGTAATCCGGCCGCCAGTAGCCCATCTGCTTGTATTTCAGCACGCCACCCTTGTAGCGCTCCTTCATGTCGGTGATCCGACCTTCCACGGGTTTGTTCATTGCAGTCTCCTGTCAGGCAACGGGTGCGGCTGGTTTAAACTGCTCAGTTCAAGCCGTGACTGCAATGTAGGATTTTCATCAGTTAAGGTATATTCACCAATTATTTCCGTTCGGTTCAGTTTTTCTTATGGAAAGTCGCCCATGAAGAACCTGAAGCTGTTGCGAAACCTGAGCATGCGGCAGCTGCGCGTATTCCTTAGCGCTGCGCGCCATTCCAGCTTCAGCAAAGCCGCCGCCGAACTGAACCTGACGGCACCGGCGGTCTCGATGCAGATCAAGGAGCTCGAAAGCGACCTCGATGTCGAGCTGTTCTCGCGGGTCGGGCGACGGGTCGAACTGACCACTGCCGGCGAATATTTCCTCGTCTATGTAAAGCGCATCGCCGCCAACCTGCGCGAGGCCGAGGTGATGCTGTCGAAGTTGCGCGGCACCGAGGCAGGTACGCTGAAGATCGGGCTGGTCAGCACGGCGAAATACTTCCTGCCCCAGTTGCTGGCCCGCTTCAAGGAAGAGCATTTCGGCCTGCAGATCCGGCTCGAGGTGCGCAACCGCGACCAGATGGTGGAATTGCTGCGCGACGGCGAAATCGATCTGGCGATCATGGGACGTACGCCGCCCGACATGGATACGCGGATCGAGGCCTTCGCCCCGCACCCGCATGCATTCATCGCCAGCCCCGACCATCCGCTTGCGCGCAAGCAGGGCATCGCACCGGAAGTGCTGAACCAGCTGGAACTGATCTCGCGCGAATCCGGCTCGGGCACGCGCGCGATCATGGAGCGCTTCCTGAAGGACCGCGGTCTGGCGCCGCGGGTGTCGATGGAAATGTCGTCCAACGAGAGCATCAAGCAGGCGGTGATGGCCAACCTCGGCGTCTCCTTCGTATCGCTGCACACCGTCGGCCTCGAGGTCACGCACAACAAGCTGGTGGTGCTCGACATCGATGAAACGCCGATCGCGCGCGCATGGCATGTCGTCGCGCTCAACCGCGGCAATCCTTCATCGGCCGCCGAAGCCTTCCGCTACTACGTGCTCGAGCATGGCGCGGCCATCCTCGACGAACTGCATCCCAACCTCAGGCAGTAAGCCGTCGGCGGGCTTGATCGCTCATTTGGCAGGGAAGGTGCGTGTCGCGTTGCGGTGCCGCGTGAGCATTGCACGCAGCCGCAGCTTCAGGATGTCGGCCATCGCCGGGTTCTCGACCACCGCCTGCGCACGGTCGCCGTCGCAGTCCTGCCAGAGCGCCTGCACCACGTCGTCCAGCGACAGGTTGCGGTCGTCAAGACGCGGCACCCCCTCCGCCACACAGGCGGACAGGGCTTCATTGGTCCCGGGCTCGGGCGCTGCCGCGGCATGGGCAGACGCAAGGACGATGCAGGCAAAGACGAACGGGCGTTTCATGGGCAGGCAGCAGGCACGAGAGAAAGCGGATGGTAACAGCCCGCCTCAGTCCGGCGACCGAAAACCCAGCCGTGCGGAAATATCGTCTGCGCATGCACGGATTTTTTGCGCCGCCGTGCCGTCCCAATCCACATTGAAGCTGCCGGCCGGGCCGATCGCGGTAATGCCGAGCCGGATTGCGCCGCTGTGCTCGAACACGGGTGCGCAGATCGCATTGATGCCCGGGATCGGCTCGCCCTGCACGCGCGCCAGCCCGCGCGTGCGGATGTCGGCGAGGATTTTTTCAAGCGCGTCGGCCTTCATCTCCGAGCCGCCGAAGTCGCCGGCCACGCCGCTGCGACGCTCGCGCGCGACCATGTGCTCGACCTGCTTCGGCGGCAGGTAGGCGGCGAACACGCGGCCGGTGGCGGTGGCCTGGATCGACATCACGGTGCCGGTGCGCATGTTCACGTGGATCGGGTAGCTCGATTCGCTGATGTAGATGATGGTCGGACCCTGGTTGCCGAGCACGGAGAGACCGATGGTCTGGTCGATGTCGGCGGCCAATTGCGTAATCGCCGGAATCGCGATGCGCACCGGATCGAGCAGGTGCAGGCTGATCAGGCCGAGCTGCAGTGCGAACGGGCCGAGCTCGTAGCGGCCGGTCAGCGGGTTCTGCTCGATCAGGCCGAAGCTGCCGAAGCTGACCAGATACGGATGTGCCTTCGCCGACGGCATGCCGGCCTTCTTCGCCAGCTCGCCGAGGCTCATGGGCGCGCCGGCCTCGACCAGCGCAGTCAGCAGGCGTCCGCCGATCTCGATCGACTGTATGCCGCGGCGGCTTTTTTCTTCTTCCATCGGAATGCCCAGATATCGGTGTCGGCGCAGTTTACGGATGGATTCCTCCAATGTAAACGATTCAGCATTAACGAATGCGTTGACCAAGGACGAATTTCGGGGGTATGCTGCGGCGAAATTGGGGGCTGTCGGCAAGCTGTGGATCCCAGCTTGCGCTGGGATGACGGCTCAATTGCCGGTGGCTCTTAAAACGGGGGCTGTCGGCAAGCTGTGGATCCCAGCTTGCGCTGGGATGACGATTCAATTGCCGGTGGCTCTTAAAACGGGGGCTGTCGGCAAGCTGTGGATCCCAGCTTGCGCTGGGATGACGACGTGATAGCCGGCAGCCCTAAAAACTGTCATCCCAGCGCAAGCTGGGATCCATGGGCCTTGGAACAACCGGAAATCCAGCCGGGATTCATAGGCCCTCGAACAAACCGACCTACACCCAGCCATGACCGAAAAAAAATTCGCCTCGCAAGGCGACCTGCAGGAAAAGAAGACCAGCTTCATCAAGCTGTCCGATAACGCCTATGCGTACACCGCCGAGGGCGACCCGAACTCCGGCGTGATCATCGGCGACGATTCGGTGATGGTGATCGACACCACCGCCACGCCCGCGATGGCGCAATCGCTGATCAAACATATCCGCGAGATTACCGACCTGCCGATCAAGTACGTGACGCTCACGCACTACCACGCAGTGCGCGTGCTCGGCGCATCGGCCTACTTCAAGGAAGGCGCGCAGCAGGTGATCGCGTCGCGCGGTACCTATGAAATGATCGTCGAGCGCGGCGAGCAGGACATGCATTCCGAGATCGACCGCTTCCCCCGCCTGTTCGCCGGCGTCGAGACCGTGCCCGGCCTGACCTGGCCGACGCTGGTCTTCGAGAAAGAGATCACGCTGTTCATGGGCAAGCTCGAGGTGAAGATCATGCATGTCGGCATGGGCCACACCAAGGGCGACACCATCGTCTGGATTCCGTCGCAGAAGGTGCTGTTCTCCGGCGACCTCGTCGAATACGACGCCGCCGCCTACACTGGCGATGCGCAGCTGGAGGAATGGCCGCAGACGCTGGAAACGCTGCGCGCGATGGGCGCCGACAAGCTGGTGCCCGGACGCGGCCCGGCGCTGATGAACCCCGATGAAGTGAACAAGGGGCTCGACTACACGAAAGACTTCGTGACCACGCTGCTCTCTTCCGCGAAGGAAGCGGTCGCGCAGAACCTCGACCTGAAAGGCGCGATGAAGCATACGCGCAGCAAGATGGATCACAAGTTCGGCCACGTGTTCATCTACGAACACTGCCTGCCGTTCGACGTCACGCGCGCGGTCGACGAGGCGAAAGGCATCAAGCATCCGCGCATCTGGACCGCCGAGCGCGACAAGGAGATGTGGCACGCGCTGCAGCAGGACTGAGCCATGCACCAGACTTACACCTACCGGAAATTCCCGTACGCGCCGCCGACGGAGCTGCAGAAAGGCGCGGCGCGCCGCCATCCGCTGGTGATCGTCGGCTGCGGCCCGGTGGGCCTGGCGGCGGCGATCGACGCAGCCCAGCACGGGATACCGGTGCTGCTGCTCGACGACGACGATACGGTATCGGTCGGCTCGCGCGGCCTCTGCTATGCGAAGCGCACGCTGGAGATCTTGGACCGCCTCGGCTGCGGCGACCCGGTGGTCGCCAAGGGCGTGGGCTGGGATGTCGGCCGCACCTTCTTCCGCAACGACGAAGTATTCAACTTCAACCTGCGCCCGCAGCCCGGCTTCAAACGCCCGGGCATGGTGAACCTGCAGCAGTACTACCTCGAGGAATACATGGTGCAGCGCGCGCTGGATGCAGGCGTGCAGATCCGCTGGAAGAACAAGGTAACGGCGGTGGAGCCGCATGACGATCATGCCAGCCTGCAGGTCGAGACTCCGGACGGCAGCTATGCGGTCAAGGCCGACTGGCTGATCGTCTGCGACGGCGCGCGCAGCCCGATACGCACCATGCTCGGCCTCGACATCGACGGCAAGATTTTCCAGGACCGCTTCCTGATCGCTGACGTGGTGATGAAGGCCGACTTCCCGGCCGAGCGCTGGTTCTGGTTCGACCCGCCCTTCCATCCGAACCAGTCGGTGCTGCTGCACCGCGAGGCCGACGACGTTTACCGCATCGACTTCCAGCTCGGCTGGGATGTCGACCCGGAAGAAGAAAAGAAGCCGGAGAAGGTCATACCGCGGATCAAGGCGATGCTCGGCGACGATCGCGAGTTCACGCTCGAATGGGTCAGCGTCTACACCTTCCAGTGCCGCCGCATGAACGACTTCCGCCATGGCCGCTGCCTGTTCGCCGGCGATGCCGCGCACCAGGTATCGCCGTTCGGCGCGCGCGGCGCGAATTCCGGCGTGCAGGATGCGGACAATCTGATCTGGAAACTGAAGCTGGTGATGGACGGCCGCGCGCCGCTGCACTTGCTCGACACCTACACCGCCGAGCGCGGCGATGCGGCCGACGAGAACATCCTGAACTCGACGCGCTCGACCGATTTCATCACGCCGAAAGGCGCGGTCAGCAAGACCTTCCGCAACGCGGTGCTCGAGCTGTCGCGCGATCTGCCCTTCGCGCGCAAGCTGGTGAATTCGGGCCGGCTGTCGGTGCCGAGTTTCCTGACCGCGTCGCCGCTGAACACGGCGGACTGCGAAGCTTTCGACGGCGACATGGTGCCCGGCGCGGCTATGGACGATGCACCGGTCGATGTGAACGGCAAACCGGCGTGGCTGATCGACCAGACCGGCGGCCGCTTCCAGGCACTGTACTTCTGCGATGATGCGGCGCAGATACCGGAAGGCATGCAGCTGCAATTGCTGGGCATGGGCGAAGCACCGATTCCGGTCGAGCCGCTGGTGATTGCGCGCAAGGCAGGCAGCTGCCCTCTGCCGGTCGCAGTCGATCGCGAAGGCATCGCGTTCCGCCGCTATGATGCGACGCCTGGCACGCTGTACCTGATACGTCCGGACCAGCATGTGGCCGCGCGCTGGCGCGAGGCCGAAGTATCGCGTGTGGTCGCCGCGGTCGCGCGCGCGACCGCCAATTTTGCGGAGGCCTGAGACGATGGCACTGAACCTGGAACCCAACTTCCGCGAAGACGGCAAGCGTTACTTCCGCGACTTCTCGCCGGGCGATGACTTCTACCAGAGCCTGATCGACATGCATCGCGGGCTCTCCGATGAGCAAAGCGCGCAGGTGAATGCGAAGCTGATCCTGATCCTGTCCAACCATATCGGCGACCTTGCCGTGCTGCGCGAAGCGATGGCGCTCGCGCGCGCCGGTGTCGCCCAGCCCTGACCGGGAGCCTCTCATGCTGATACAGCAGATCCACCATGTCGCGTACCGCTGCAAGGACGCGAAGGAAACCGTCGACTGGTATGTCAAGCACCTCGACATGAAATTCGTGCTCGCGATCGCCGAAAACGAAGTGCCGTCGACCAAGGCACCCGATCCGTACATGCATGTGTTCCTCGACGCCGGCAACGGCAACGTGCTGGCCTTCTTCGAGCTGCCGACGCAGCCACCGATGGACCGCGACCGCAACACACCGGCCTGGGTGCAGCACCTGGCGATGAAGGTCGATTCGATGGAGACGCTGCTGAAGACGAAGGAAAAGCTGCAGGCGGCCAGCATCGACGTCATCGGGCCGACCGACCATACGATTTTCAAGAGCATTTACTTCTTCGACCCTAACGGGCACCGCCTCGAGTTGGCGTATGACTGCGGCACGCCGGAGATGTACAGGAAGCTCGACGAAGTGAAGTGGGACATGCTCGACGAATGGAGCAAGACGAAGCAGGCGCCGAAGCATGCGGCTTGGATGCATGATGGGAGTATGGCGACTTGATGTTCATCATGCGCCGCTGGCCAATCGAGCATGGATCCCAGCCTTCGCTGGGATGACGATTTAAAGGGCGGCGCCCCCTACTCTGTCGTCCCAGCGCAAGCTGGGACCCATGGGCTCTCGCATACCGACGACCGCAGTCGCTGCCCGACACGCGTTCCATAACAGACGATGACCACACTAAACGAAACCCACAATCCCACCCTCAAAAGCTGGCTCCCCTCCGCCAACGTGCAGGGCACCGACTTCCCGATCCAGAACCTGCCGTTCGCGATCTTCCGGCGCAAAGGAAGCGCTGAAGCTTTCCGTGGCGGCGTCGCCATCGGCGACCAGGTGCTCGATCTCGCAGCCGTCAGCGCACAAAAGCTCCTCGATGGTGAAGCCGCACGCGCAGCACAGGCGGCCGCAGGCAGCACACTCAACGCGCTGATGGCCATGGGCCCGTCCGCGTGGAGCGCATTGCGCCTTGCGCTATCGCGCGCATTGCGCGAAGGCTCCGCACAGCAGCCGGCGTTTGAAGCCTGCCTCGTGCCGATGGTCAGCGTGGAGTACGCACTGCCCGCTCAGATCGGCGACTACACCGACTTCTATACGTCGATCCATCACGCGACCAATATCGGCAAGCTGTTCCGTCCCGACAATCCGCTGCTGCCGAACTATAAATGGATACCGATCGGCTATCACGGCCGTGCGTCGAGCGTCGTCGTCTCGGGTCAGAATTTCCGCCGCCCGCAGGGCCAGCTGATGCCGCCGGGCGCAGAGAAACCCGTCGTCGGCCCGAGCAAGCGGCTCGACATCGAGCTCGAGCTCGGCATCTTCATCGGCAGCGGCAATGCACTGGGCCAGCCGGTGACGATCGCCGATGCGGAAGACAAGGTCTTCGGCCTCTGCCTGCTCAACGACTGGTCCGCGCGCGACATGCAAGGCTGGGAATACCAGCCGCTCGGCCCCTTCCTCGCCAAGAACTTCGCGACCACGATCTCGCCGTGGATCGTCACGCTCGAGGCGCTCGCACCGTATCGCGTGCCGTTCTCTCGCCCCGAAGGCGACCCGCAGCCCCTGCCCTATCTCGACAGCGAACACAACCGCCGCGCCGGCGCCTTCGACATCCGGCTCGACGTGACGCTGCAGACGGCAGCGATGCGCGCTGCCGGGCAGCCGGGCCATATCCTCTGCTCGACCAGCTACCGCCATGCGTACTGGACTATCGCGCAGATGGTTGCGCATCACACTGTGAATGGCTGCAACCTGCAGCCGGGCGACCTGTTCGGCAGCGGCACGCTGTCGGGCCCCACGCTGGATCAGGCCGGCGCACTGATCGAGCTGACCGAAGGCGGCAAGAAGCCAATGGCCCTGCCAAACGGCGAGCAACGGACTTTCCTCGAGGACGGCGACAGCGTCACGTTCCGCGGCTGGTGCGAAGCGCCGGGCGCGGCGCGCATCGGCTTCGGCCTGTGCGAGGGAACGGTGCTGCCGGCTGCCTGAAGCGCGCGCCGATCGCCGTTAGAATCGGGCGCGCCGCCGTTCCGGAGATGCCCGATGCGTTTTCTTGCCGCACTTTCACTGTCTGTCGCGCTGCTGTCGCCGGCCGCGCATGCCGAGCCGTTTCAGTTCGCCGCCATTGGCGACCTGCCGTACGGGCCGACGCAGGAGCTGGCCGATATGGCCGACCGGGTCAACCGGCAGCCGGTGGCTTTCACCATCCACGTCGGCGACATCAAGTCCGGCGGCAGCCGCTGCAGCGACGAAGCCTTCCTGACCGTGCGCTCGCTGTTCGGGCGCTTCGACAAGCCGCTGGTCTATACCCCCGGCGACAATGAGTGGACGGACTGCCATCGCCGCAGCTGCGGCAGCTACGATCCGCTGGAGCGGCTGGACAAACTGCGCAGCCTGTTCTTCGCGTCGGCCAACAGCCTCGGCCGGCAAAGCATGCCGCTGGAATCGCAAGGCACGGACGCGCGCCATGAAAAATTCGTCGAGAACCGGCGCTGGCACCAGGGAAAGGTGACATTCGCCACGCTGCACCTGGTGGGCTCGAACAACAACTGGCAGCCAGAGCTGCCGTCGGTATCGGAGTTTGCGGCGCGCGAGGAGGCCAATATCGCGTGGCTGCGGGACAGCTTCGCCGCCGCCCGTGCGCGCGACGCGGTCGCTGTCGTGCTGGCCATGCAGGCGGATACCTTCTTCGGCAAGCCGGGCCCGGGCTCGGGCTTCAGCCGCTGGCTGGCGGCACTGGAAGGGGAGCTCGCGCAATGGCGCAAGCCGGTGCTGCTGATTCAGGGCGATACCCATGTGTATCGCGTGGATCGCCCGCTGCGGCAGCACGAACATTTGCTGCGGGTGGTGGTGCCCGGCGAGCGCGATGCGGATGCGGTGATCGTCGAAGTCGACGACCGCAGGCCCGAGCAGCCGTTCCGCATCCGGCCCCTGCGCAGCAATACGCAGGGCGCAGCGCTTAACTGAACAGCCGGCGCGAATCTCCCATCATCTGCCGCAGGTCGGGGATAGCGATCTGGGACAGCTCGTGAATGCTCAGCAGCAGGCTGGCGCTGACCGGCATCCGGCGGTTGCGGATGCGGCTCAGCAGCGCCGGCGTCACTTCCAGCGAGCGCGCCAGCGCCGCATCATTCTTTAGCCGCAGCTGCTCCTCGACGCGATCGAGGAAGCGCGCAGGCGCATACGAGGACAGGTTCAGCAGCTTGGTTTTTTTCATGGCGTTCTCCCGCGTGGGCACGCCACCGGATCCGGTGGCGGTTCGTTAATGACTTTTGCCTGTGAGGCAAGATAAGTCGTTCAGCGGGACGGCGTTGTCGGGAAAAGACGGGAATTTCCGGGCCAATTCCGGTTTTCGCTCAGCGGCACACTTGTCTGCAGGAGAGACCACGGAGATCTCGGACGAGAGGCGAGGCAACCCGCCGGTCTGAGGATGCGTTGTCGCGCATCGCCTTGGCGCCTTGTGTCATGACGAAGCGTGCTTCGGGAACGGGCGGGCGACAACCGCATCGGTCGCCGCCGCGACAATCACAGTGTCCGGGTCAGCGCTCGATTGGCTCGATCACCAGTCGCCCCCGGTTCACGACCAGCCGGACCTCGGACTGCGGCGGAAAGCCGGCCTGTTTCAGCCACTGACCCTTGATGCGGATCCATGGCGTGGCGACGCCGTTGCACAAGACAGTGCTGACGGTCAGGTGGCGGACCTGCGGGAAGCTCGGGCAGGGACGAAGCGAAACGGGGCGGCGCGGCCGCCGGGGATAGCGGGAACTTGTCATGGGTCTTGGCAGTTGATGTGCCCTCACCGTCGCTGAGGGCGGTGGATCTGGACGGGGTGACGGACCGGGACAAGAGAACCGGCGAGCCTTTGCAGGCTCCCCCGCCCAGCCCACCATAGGGGGCGGGAAGCGGATGAGGTGCCGACCGGGCCACCTCGCCTAATCCTGTCATTCGAGCCGTCACACTCGTTCATCACGCCCGTGATGAAGCGGGCAATCTAGAAGCGGCGCATTTGCCGGGTCAAGCCGATGTGGCAGGGAACTGACGAAATAGGGTGGTTTGATTTTAGCGGCTGCAGATGGTGCAAAACCGCGACTAGTACACCGCGCATCCGAACCGCACCGGCAGGTTGGCAGACGGCCCTGTCCGTGACCGGTCGACCGGCGTGTGTTTCCGGGCAGCGCGGCCACGCTAGAATGCGTGCTCCATCCGGGCCAGCGCCGGTTCGGTGTGGAACGGTGCGCCGCAGCCCTGTGCCGGCCCTCCCCTCCCTGGCCGCCACGGCGGCCCCAAGCCGGAAACCCAATTGATCGACGCCTTTCGCCGAATCTGGCACAGCCGCAGCGGACGCATCGTCCTCGCGGCACTCTTCATGTTCTTCTCGTCCGGCACGGTGTTCTTTTCGAAGCTGCTGGCGGTCTATGCGCATACCCCCGGCGGACTGCTGTTCAGTGCGTCAGTGATCGGGCTGTTCGCGCTACTGACGGTGTTGTTCTTCCTCCTGATTTGTTACGGACGACTGACCCGCTGGGTGCTGGCGCTGTTCATCATGTTGTCCTCGCAGGCCGGATACTTCATGGCGCAGTACGGTGTGGTGATCGATGCGCAGATGATCGACAACCTGATGCAGACCGACGCAGCCGAGGCCTGGGCACTGGTCACGCCGTCGCTGGTGCTGCGCACGCTGCTGCTGGGCGTCTTGCCAGCCTGGCTGGTGCTGCGCACGGGCCTGCCCGACGCGGGTTTCCTGCGAGAGGCGAAGACCCGGTCGCTGCTGGTGGCAGGCACTGTCGTCGCGGCCGCGCTGCTGGTGGCGCCGTTCACGTCCGGCTATGCGTCCTTCATTCGCGAGCACAAGGAGATCCGGCATTATGCGAGCCCGCTGTCGTTCACCTATGCGGCTGCGCGTTATGCGTCGGAGCGCCTGAGCCCGGCCGCACCCGTGGTTCACCAGGCCCTGGCCTCGGATGTACATGAGCTGGGCTCGCATCACAAGGGCGAGCTGATCGTGCTGGTGGTCGGCGAGACGGCGCGCGCCGACCGCTTCTCGCTCAATGGCTATTCGCGCGACACCAACCCCTTGCTCAGTCGCGAGAACGTGGTCAGCTTCACCAACGTCCGCTCATGCGGCACGTCGACCGCCGTGTCGGTACCCTGCATGTTCTCGGCGCTCGGACGCGAACATTACAGCGCAAGCGAGGCCGCGCGCTGGGACAATGCGCTCGACGTGCTGACACGCAGCGGGGTCAGGGTGCTCTGGCGCGACAACAACTCCGATTCGAAAGGCGTGGCGGACCGGATCGCGTATGAGAATTTCCGCTCGAACCGGCGCAACAAGGTCTGCGATCCCGAATGCCGCGATATCGGCATGCTCGACGGCCTCGATGAATTCATTCGCAAGCATCCGGGCGAGGACCTGCTGATCGTGCTGCACCAGATGGGCAGCCACGGCCCCGAATACTCCAGGCGCGTTCCGGCCGCATTCGAAAAATTCACGCCGGTGTGCCGCACCGGCGAGCTGCAGCACTGCACGAAGGCAGAAATCGACAATGCGTACGACAACACCATCGCGTACACCGATTACTTTCTTTCGTCGGTGATCCGTTTCCTCAAGCGCTACGACGGATCGCACGAGACCGCGATGCTGTATGTAAGCGACCATGGCGAGTCGCTCGGCGAGAACGGGCTCTACCTGCACGGCGCGCCCTATGCGCTGGCGCCGGACGCGCAGACCCATGTGCCGGCCGTGCTCTGGATGGGCACGCACTTCGATTACCCGACCGACAAGGTGCGCGCGTTCCGCCACTACCCGCTCAGCCACGACGACCTGTTCTGCCTGCTGCTGTTCGGGTTCGAGCGTGACACGAAGATGTGCGAAAAGAACCATGCGTTATGGACCGCACATCGGGAGCTGGGCGGCAGCTGAGCGCGCGTGGCAGGTGGCGGGTACCGGCTGCAGTCGCCGAAAGCCTTTTGCTTTTGTCAGCTATGGTCGGGAATTGAAGGCTCGGCGTGTAATACTGCACTGCACCAGTACCCTGCCCATTTGAGTACAAAATTGATAACAAAACCGCCTGGCCGCAGTAGTCATCTGAAAGATTCGGTGGCATCTACTCTGCTGCTGTTCATGCTGCTGCTGTTCACCCTGCTGCGCATCGCGCTGCTGGCCTACACTGGCACCGATCAGGTTCTGCTGCCGTCATGGCCTGCAGTGCTGTTCAAGGGCCTATGGTTTGATCTCGTGGCGTCCGGCGCACTGCTGGCGCCGGTACTGCTGTACGAGGCCGTGCTGCCGAACCGCTGGCGCGCGTCTACGCTGCACCACGGCTTGCGCACGCTATGGCTGTTTTTTTCAATCTCACTTCTGCTGTTCGGCGCGGTATCGGAGTTCACGTTCTGGATAGAGTTTTCGAACAGGCTTAACTTCATCGCGCTGGACTACCTGCTTTATACCAGTGAAGTGATCGGCAATATCCGCCAGTCGTATCCGGTAAATGCAATCCTTGCGGCGATCGCTGTGGTGGCGATAACGCTGACCTGGTGGATGCAGGGCCGGATTAGTATCGCGCCGCTCGTTCTCCGCCAGCGACTGATACTGGCCACACTTGCGGTAACGGTACCGACCGCTCTCCTTTCAGTCTCCAGCATCGACCAGATGGAAGGTCTGCAAAATGCGTTTGCGGATGAACTGTCGGGCAACGGCCTGTTCACGCTGGCGGCAGCAGCGCGCCGCAATGAACTGGACTACCCAAAGTTCTACCGTACGCGCCCGGCAGCAGCGGTCGCCAAGACGCTCGAGAGCCTAGGTGTCGCTCGGCTGCAGCCAGCTACCGTGCAAGGGACGAACTTGAATTCAGAGGTTGCGAGCCCCTCGTCTTATTTCACCCGCACGCCAAAAAATTTGGTATTGGTTTCCATCGAGAGTTTGTCAGCTTCTTTCGTCGGCAGCTATGGCTCGAACGAACACCTGACGCCGGAACTGGATGCGCTGGCACGCGACGGGCTGCTGTTCACGCAGGTGTATGCGACTGGCACCCGGACCGTGCGCGGCCTCGAGGCGCTGTCGCTGGGAACGCCGCCGATGCCGGGGCAGGCGATCGTTCGCCGCCCGCACAACGCGCACCTGGCGACGCTCGGGGAGGTGCTCGAGCACCAGGGCTTCGATACGTTTTTCTTCTACGGCGGGTACGGCTATTTCGACAATATGAATGCCTACTTCGGCGCGAACGACTATCGCGTCGTCGACCGGACCGACATTCCGTCGGATCGCATCGTCTTCGAGAATGTGTGGGGCGTGGCGGACGAGGTGCTGTTCGGGCAGGTGATCGAGCAGCTCGACCGGCAAGGCACGAGCGGCAAACCCTTCTTCGCGCACGTGATGACGACCAGTAATCATCGTCCGTACACTTATCCGGACGGCCGCATCGATGTGCCGTCGCCGGGCGGCCGCAAGGGCGCGGTCAAGTACACCGACTATGCAATCGGGCAGTTCGTGCGCGAGGCGCGCAGCAAGCCCTGGTTCAGGGATACGCTGTTCGTGTTCGTCGCCGATCACTGCGCATCGGTCGCCGGCAAAACCAGGCTGCCAGTGGCGAACTACCGGATACCGCTGCTGCTGTATGCGCCGGGCCTGCTGAAGCCGGGCACCCATGCGTCGATGATCAGCCAGATCGACATCGTGCCCAGCCTGGTGGATGCGCTGGGCAAGCCCGGCAGGCAACTGTTCTACGGCCGCTCGGTGTTTGAAGCGGAGCCGCCGCTGGAGCGGGCATTCATCAGCAACTACCAGGAACTCGGCTACCTGCGAAACGGCAAGCTCACGGTGCTGCTGCCGAAGCGGCGGGTGGAATCATTCGATATCGATCCGAAGACACTGGAAGCGACGCCGGCAGCCATTGATCCGCAATTGCTCGACGAGGCGATTGCCTACTATCAGTCGGCTTCGGCAGAGTTCCGCTCGGGGCGTCTGGCGGCGCCGTTCTATGCAGCCGGAACCGCCGCAAAGACCGAGCAATGAACGGCAGCGGGGGCGTGCGAGCGCAAGCCCCCGGGCGGTCAAGCCGGATGGCTGGACATGAAACGGAGAAAACCGGAGTTGCGGCGGAATACTCCGCTGGCCGAGCTGCTTGATCGCTGCCTGCATGAAGTCACGGTCACCAAGCGCGGGAAGATCGAAGAAACGTCGCGCATCCCAGCATTCAAACGCTCCGAACTTGCCAAGTACTCGGCCAGCGATCAGTAGCCAGATGATCGCCCCGTGGCGCGACACGCGCCTGATGATCATGAGAAGCAGCAGCCAAAGAATTGAACCTGTTAAGCCACGTTTCTTCCTGGCCCTCCGGGATTGGGACTTGACCCTGCCGGCCAATCCGGTCAGCAAGCCCCTGCAGCGGGAAGCACGAAATGGCATCTTGAAGGACGCGGAACTCCTCGCGCTATAGAGGCTCTCAAGCAAGCCTATGCGCGCGAAGTGGCTCGCTGCGAAATTAAGAACCTCGCGTTCCATGGCCTGCGCCACGATGCGTTGACGCGGCTTGCCAAGCAAGGGCTGTCCGTTCTCGAATTGCGGGCGATCTCGGGACACACGACGGCCAACATGCTAGAGCGGTATGTAGCAATTGATGCGAGTGATCTCGCCGTGAAACTGGCAGCCGGCGACTCGATGGATCGGCATACACACCTAATCTCGCATGGCTTGGCTGCTAAACAATCGTAGCTGGTTAGCCGGCCTCCGACACCGCAGGCTCAGCGCGACCTCGTCGGCCAGCCGCGACGGGCATGGACTTCCTTTGCAGATAAGGTACGCGATAACGTATCGAGGTATCTGCATGTGGTGGCCGGCGCGGCCACCACCATGCTGGCAATGCTATGAACGGCCCATACTCAAAAGAGATAGCGTGCCGTCAGCCAGACGCGCGGATCACGCAGAACATTGTCTGCTTCGGGTGTACCGCCGTGTACACGCCACGCGACTGCCAAATCGAGATTCCACGGGCCTCGCTGGTACCGAGTCCCCAGGCCTGCACCGGCAACTGAGCGTTCATTCGTTGACGGTACGGTTGCCAGGCTTTCAGGTTTGGCATTTATGCGAACCGAGCCAGCGTCATAGAATGCATAGGGAGCAAAAGCGCCTGCTTGATAGCGCATTTCAACCTGTGCCAGCCAGCCGCTGTCTCCGAAGCCTTCGCCCACCGGGTAAGCGCGTACGCCGGCCGGTCCGCCGAGGCCGATGCGCTCGGATGAATCCAGATTCTTGCTAGCCCATTGCGCCGAGACTCTGCCGAAGAAGCTCAAATTTGCCGCCCATGTGGATTGCAGTCGAGCTATATCGAGATTCCATTTGTTGAAGCTACCTCGGGAGTTCAGCCCACTCGTGACATCCGTTGCGACATCGCTCAGTGTCAGCCTTCCCGCCGTAACTCCCACGCTGCCATAGGTAACGCCTCCTGCCAAAAATCCATCACGCGCGTCGAACTGCAAATTGACCGGGATACTGTCGCTTGATTTTCGGCTCTCTGTCCCAGCGGCACCTTGAATGTCATGCAGCCTCTTATGCTGGTAGCTGAGGTTTGCGGTCAAATTGACGGCCTGGGTGCGCACTACGGGGTATGCCGCCCCCGCACTGTACACTTCTGCCGTGCCGCTGGCGTCCGATGCAGCAAAGTCCTTGCCCAGCAAATAGTAAGTGCGGGCATAACTCACATTCGCACGCCAGCCGTTGGAGCCAACTGGCAGGATGTAACCGATATTGCCGAGCCACAGTCCTTCGTCGGAAACCATGCCCTTTACTAATAGCTGATCACCGAAGGTGAATGGGCTATCGATTTGGGCATTTGCGCTCAACCGATGCTCTCCCGTGAAACGGCTACCGTAATTGTCGTAGCCGACAGTGCCGGAAACACGCTGCTTGCGCTCGACCTCGACTTCAAGATCTCCGGTTCCGAAAGCTTGGCCCGGGAGAATCACTGGGGAAACTTTGATGCCTGGCTGGTCAGAAAGAAGGAGAGTCACGCGCTCCAGTGTCGCACTCTCAATAGGCGCTCCCGGTCTCAATGGAGACAGGAATCGCTCTGCCGCAGCGGCCAAGCGCGCATCTCCCCGTGTTCTGATCTCGCCGTACTTGCCTTCGATTATCCCGATCGTTAACTGCCCACCGCTCAGGTCCTGCGGCGGCAGATAGGCGCGCGCAAAGGGATAGCCCGCCCGGTGATAGATATCCGAAATGCGTTCGGCCAGGCCTCGTAGACCGGCCAAGTCGAAGGATTGCCCTGTCACATTGCCGAGTCCAGCGGACAGGTTGGCCTCTGATAGCAAGGTATTCCCGATGAGATGAACGGATGTCAACTCAACGGTCGCCCCGCCGGGCAATGTGGGTTCATTCGGTTGCGTGATGATTGGTACCCCTGCATTGGATTTCGGGGCGGTCAATGTGGGGGCAGTCTGCTCTTGGAGGACACGGCCGGCATCCGGTGCAACTTGGGCGGTAACGGGCAGCCCCAAGACCGCAAGCGCGATAGGGGTCAATCGAAAGAAGAACGAAGGCGACATGCTAAGGCAATCAAAAAGGTCACGCAGAAATTCGAGAGCCACGACCGTGGCCCTCGTTATTAATTTATTTATTGGCCCAGATCGGCGTTGATACCGCCCTTGACAACGAAAACGCGCATGAAACCTGATGCATCCAGGCCGGCGGTGAGAGTAGGCGATGTGTTGCCCCCTGCATCCGCACTCGGGCGGTTAGAAGCTGCTTCATCCCGGTTAACCAGAATTAGTCCGCCGCTCGCCGAAAAATTGGGTGAGCTTGCGCTCTGTTGGGCGAGGTTCAGAGTGTTTACATTGGCAACCGCCGACACGGATTTTCCAAGGACAGGGGCAACACTGGCTGTTGCCTGTGACTGTATGTTGGCGATCGCAGAAGTCGTGCCGATCGTATTGTTGATAGTCAGGACACCGTTGATTCCCGTGATCAGGTAGTTCGCATTGGCCAGGGCACTCGCATCGATGATGTAGCTGCCGACGTTCTCTCCCCTGCTTCGAGTCAACGCTCCGCTAAGGCTATCGCCGTTGAGCAAAGAACCCGATGTAATTCGCCATGTCAACGGCGGGTCAGATTCGCGCAATTCCTTGGTCTTGTTGTCGGCGGTAACCACCAGCGGTGCCTTCTCCACATTGGCAGTAGTGGTCGCGCTGGTAGAAGTCAACTGATAGTTGCTAGCCAGTCCTCCGCTTCCATTGGCAAGGCTGTAACCGGTCGCGGTGACCGTTTTGCCAGTTCCTGCGTTTGCCGTATCGAAGCTGGCCGCGCCGTGGTTCAGCGTGAGTGTTTCACTGCCAACGCCGGTACTGACCGAACCCCAGTTGCTGACACTGGCAGAAACGGTGCCATCGTAGACCTTATTGCTGGCCGCCAGTCCGGAGATCGTCACCTGTTTCGCAGTAATGGCGGCACTCACCCCGCTGCTGCTGGCCAGCGAATAATTGGAAGCCAGTCCGCCATTGCTGCCGTCGGCCAGCGTATAGCTGACCGTTGTCGTGTAACTGCCGGCGTCCTTGCTGGCCAGTGCGGCTGCCGTGCCGCTGACCGTTACCGTCTCGCTGCCTGCAAAGCCGCTGAGCGTGCCCAGCGTCAGTGTGCCGGCTGCCGCACTGCCGTCGTAGGATTTCGCCGCGATCGATGGGGCCGTGATGGTCAGCGCTTTCGGCGTGATCTTGAAACTGCCGCTCGTATTGCCCGTGGCAGCCAGCGCGTAATTCGCTTTGCTCAGGCTGACGGTGATGCCGCTGTAGGTACCGGCATTCGTGAAGCTGGTCACCGTGCTGCCGTTATAAAGGAAGTTGTAATCGGTGCCGAGCACCAGCCCGCTGCCGGCATTGCCGAAAATGGCCGTCGCGCTCCAGTAATCCCCGAGCAGATAGCCCGAGCCTTTGTAAGACAGGGCGCTGCTGAAACCCACATCCGCCAGCGTATAGGTCAACGTGGTCTCGCTAGCGGCTGAGGTCGACTGCGTGACGGCATTAACGGTTGTCGGCCGGGTACCAAACGCATACAGGGCTTGATCGGCGGTGATGCCAACCACGTTCACACTGTTACTGGCATCGGTGAACGTGCCCGTGCCCTGAATGCTTTGGTAAGTGTTGGCAGGCGGAGTCCACGCCGAGGCGTTGCCCCAGAGATTCAGGATGCCCGACCCTTGCTTAACGAACGCGACATCTGCGTCGCAATAAAAACTCACACATCCAACGATGGGGGCTTTGATATCACTGTTCTGTCCAGCGTAGACGGTCAAGGTGCCGTTGCGCAGCAGCAGGCTATCGCCCTCGAATTTCAGCCAGCCATTCGTACCGATCAGCTTGCTTGTTTCGGTGGAGGCAATACCGTAGGCGTCATGCCCGGTTCCGGCATATCCCTTGATCGTAATGTTGCCGGTGTTGGATTTTACGTAGGCATACGACTCCAGCAAAACACCCACACTGCCAACGGCCCAGGCGCCGGAGCCGTTGCCGCCGTATCCGACAATATCAATATTTCCGGCTCCGCCCGTGACCACGGCTCCGTATTGGACTTTTACTCCCCAATTGTAAGGTCCTAAATCGGCCGAGGTGCCTTTGCCTCGGATCGAGATATTGCCTCCCGTGGTGGCGGTGGGCAGATTGCTATCGGACGAACCGCTGCCATTACCGGAAGCATCCAGCATTCCATTGATCAGCACGCCAGCCTGACTATTAGCAATCGCATAGTCACTCGCAGTTACATCCCCGCCACCGATGGTGAGATTGCCGCCAAAAGTTCGGATATCTCCATAAACGCCAACGGCGCCGTTCGCACCACCTCGCGCCCTTGCGGCGAGTACAACATTGAGAGGGTGACCACTGCTCCCGGCGATCGTTGGAACCGTATTCCAGTCAGCGTCGTACGAGGCATAGATATCGATATTTCTATCTGCTGCCAGAGTGAGCGTGGTTGCCGTTCCGCTGGTCTTGGAAACGGCGGCCATGACGGTGATGTCGCCTTGATCTGGTCCCGCCGCGACGGTCTGGATGGTGACATTGCCGTTGCCGAGAGCGGTCGACAGCGTATCGGCACCTATGCCGCTATCACTCTGTGCGGCTGTGCCACTGGAGATCACGAAATTTGTCGGATCGATCAACCATGTACCGCTCTCTCCGGCTGCGGCCAGCGTACTGACATGGACTCCTTGCTGAATTTGAACTTTGACAGACGATGTTTCAATGAAGCCCCCGTCGCCGCCATTAGGCGCACTCGCATCGAGCGTACCGCCGACGACAATCCGGTCTTTTTCCATTCCCCCCAGCAGGACGATTTGCCCCTTCTCGCCGGTGGCCAATGTCTTTGCCTCGGTGATGCCAGTGTGGTTGATGACGGTCGATACCAAGTCACCGGCCGCCTTTGCCGTCAGATACACCAAGCCACCGTTCGCACGGATGGCGCCGCCTTGCTCGATCAATGCGTTGAGCGCCCCCTGATTCACCCGCAGCTTCACTGGACCACCCATATCGAGTTCCACATCGCTGCCCGCACCCAGCAGCACGTTGCCCTGGTCAGCGGTGATTGAGCCGGTGTTGGTGATCTTTGCCGCGATCAAGGCGATAGTTCCACCGGCAGATGCGGTGATATTGCCCTGGTTGATGAGGGCGTTGCTGCTAGACCCGTTGAACTGGTAATTGCCGGCCATGAAGTCGTCCGCCTTCAGGCTGAGCGTTGAGGCGACGATACCGCCCACATTGACTTGTGCAGTAGGCGTAAAGAGCACCCCGTTAGGGTTCACAAGGAATATTTGCCCGTTTGCGGAGAGTGATCCCTGGATGACAGATACGTCGGTTCCCGTCACGCGATTGAGCGCCACCGCGCCCGCGGTGGGTTGCACAAAGGTTACCGACTTACCCTGACCAATGCTGAAAGACTGCCAATCGATCGCCATCTTTGGCGTCACCTGAGTGATCGTCATGGCGCTGCCCGCTGTTGTCACGCTGCCGCTGCCCGCGACAACGCTCCCTCCACTTGGCAAATCTGCGGCCACGGCATTGCCAATAAGGAAAGCTACCGCACTCACTACCGAAGAAACGGCTGACGAGGGCTTCCCGTAGGAATTGGCAGTTTCAGGAGCAACAATGTAGTCCTGACGAGCGCCGGACCAGACGGATCGGAAAGTGCGATTCACGGTATTTTATTTCCAAAAGAAAAAATTCTATCGGAAAACAAAAACTATAGGAAAGCTTATTTCCCATAGGAACCTGCGCCTCGAGTGTTTTGTTGAGATTTTTTAGTCTCACCCGACCCCTGTAAATTTATTAACAACAAAATGCGGAGCGTCTCAATCTCTGACTGGTGTCACTCCAGCAATGACAAAGCCGGCACGCTGCCTCCACAGAAACAGCACGAAGCTGCGCAACCGCCAGGGGGTAAACTAGCCAGCGTTAAGGAACGGCCCACCGATGCTCAGTTTGGATAAGCTCGATCAGCCAAGAGTAGTGGCGGGAGCCGAAGGAATTCTGGATTTGATAGATCTGCCCGGGCTAGCCGCTTCGGCTTGCCCTCTGCCGCTCGCTATCAGCGACTTTTCCGAGCTTATTTCTCCGGCTGAGCGAGGGGCCGCGCAGACTTCCCCATCAAGTAGACAGGTTAAACGTAGAGTTTTCGGAGTTAACCACCCCCGGCAGGTACGCCAGCGGCGCCTTCTTGCCGAGGGACTCATGCGAGCGCAACGTGGTGTACTCGATGTGCCATCGTTTCAGGATCTGCTGCGCCTGCGCCAGTGAATCGAATAGCCAGGCATCCAGTACTTCTGGCGATTGCCCGCCTCGATCACACTCAACAAGCGAAACTTGCGACCGTCGTGTAACGTGCCATGCATGAAATCCGGCGCCCAGACCTGGTTCACCGTCGGCGGCGCCGCCAGCGGCTGTCGGTCTCGCGTGATGACGCGTTTCTTCGTCCGGCGAGGCAGATTCAGCTTCAGGCTGCAATACACGCGATGCACTCGCCTGTGATTCCACCCATGCCCCTGGTAGCGCAAGCGCTGGAAGCATTTCCAGAAGCCCCAGCGGCCATGCAGTGTGACCGTGTCATTGAGCGCGTTGACCACCGGCGCATCCCGCTCGATTCGATTGACCGGCTCTCGATACAGCGCCGCCCGCGACAAGCCTGCAATCTGGCAGGCCCGAGCCTTCGACAGTCGGTGATCCTGCACCATCGTCTCCACAGCCGATCGCTTCGCTGACGGCGCCAGCGCTTTCGGCAGAGGACGTCCTTGATGGCAGTGTTCTCCAGTGCCCGTTCGGCAGCCATCCGCTTGATGGCGGGCGTTCTCGGCTTCCTGTTCCTTGAACCGCTTGAGCTCCGGCAGCGACATGCCGGCATATTTGCTCTTCCACTGGTATTACGTCGTGTTGCTGATGCCGTGCTTGCAGCAGACTTCAGCGACCGGGATGCCCGATCCGCGCTCGGCCAGAATCGCCAGGATCTGGCTCTCCGTAAATCGTGATTTCTTCACTGCTTGACCTCCCTGACTGCCGGAAGCCTCTATTTTTCCCTTGTTCCAAGTTCGGGGAAGCCTGCGCTGGATCCTTGAGTATTTTGCCGTCTGCGCGACGGTATTGAATTTCTCCCTTCTCATAGGCGAACACGATAGCCGCTCACTTGGCGTCTTTGCGGTGATTTAATTGGTATCCCGATTTTCGGCACCGGTACTTGCCCACCCTGGCCACGGGGAGATAGTCAGCAAATGCCCCGTATTTCTCACAGTTATCCGCCAAATCCACTCCATCTACGTTATTTATCTCTGTTTTTTAATCTACCAGACGGCATTGGATAAATTGGAACATGATCCAAGTTTTAAATGCGACTCTAATTGGCATGAGGTTTTTGCGAAGCTGCCCACAACGTTCTGGCCGAAGAAATCATCTACGATCGACAGGCCCTCTGTCGCCCGAGGTAACACAAAGTGCCTGAGCAGCGCCGGTGAGCGTGTCTTGACCGCTAACCTCCGACATGGATTCCGCGCTATTCGCGCCGATTTCTGTGGAAAAACGCATCGGCTCCGCAGAGAAAAGGTTCACGAACGCTGAAACCAAGTGATAGTTTTTCTTCAGGCAGTCGGGATACTGGCACGCTGTGCGTGATCACACTCTCTGGTCACACCGGAGAGGATCAAAACAGGAATCGTGCAGAGATGAAGCCGGGCGACTGGACGCAATGTCCAGAGCGGGAAGAACGAAAAGATGGCGCGGCTGGCTGGGATCGAACCAGCGACCCTTGGCTTCGGAGGCCAATACTCTATCCACTGAGCTACAGCCGCGCGGTTCCGGCGAACGGAAGACCGGCAAGGATACCGGGTTTCCACCGGCCAGTCCATTAAAGCCGGGGGTTTTCAGGCGGGGAGCTGGCGCTTTCGTCTATAATTTCGGACTTTGCCGGGATCCCCGGCGCCCGCACGGAAAATCAACCGAGGACATCATGAGCGACGCCCACAATGAGCACGAATCCCTGATCAAGACCCCGAAGCAGCTGATTGCTGCGGTCATCGCCGGCTTTGCGGTGCCGATCGCAATCATCGTCCTGCTGGTGAGCTATGTCGGCAATGCGCCGAAGGCGGGAGCGGGTTCGAATGCGCAGTCGCCGGAAGCAATCGCTGCACGCCTGCGTCCGGTGGCGGACGAGGGCTTCACGCTGGCTGCGGTTGGCGGCGCGCGCGAGCTCAAGAGCGGCGAGCAGGTATATACCGCTGCCTGCGCTGCCTGCCACACGACGGGCGCTGCCGGCGCACCGAAGCTGGGCGACGCCGGCGCCTGGGCTGCCCGCATCGGCCAGGGCTACGACACGCTGGTGTCGCACGCAATCAAAGGCATCCGCGGCATGCCGGCCAAGGGCGGCAACCCGGACCTGGCCGATGTGGAGGTCGCACGCGCAGTGGTTCACCTGGCCAACTCGGCCGGCGGCAAGTTCAAGGAACCGGCCGCACCCGAGCCGAAGGAAGAAGCCGCCCAGTAATTGCGGCGCGCTTTCCTGCAAGATCAGTCCCGGCCCTGGCCGGGATTTTTTTTGTCCGTGCGCCGCCCGTCATTCACGTCGTCGACGGGCTCACGCTGCAGCCAGCGATTGAACATGGCCAGCGCAGCCGCACCGCCGCCCAGCAGCAGCAGCGCACGCCGCGTCCGGCGGCCGGTTTTCAGGAGGCGCAGCAACAGCGGCAACGCGGTGGCCAGCAGGCTGCCGGCCCGCTGCCTGGACAGCAGCGACAGCAGGCCGGGCAGCCCGGCGCTGCCGAGGCCGCCGCGCACGGCACTGCTGCAATCCTGCCTCGCCTGCATCAGTTCGAGACGATGCAGCTGCGCCTCGAGCAGCAGCAGTTTCTTGCGTGCGTTGCGCGCGGTATCAGGGGCGCTCATTCGCATCGTCCTCGGACAGCGCGCCGAACAGCGCTTCGCGATCCTTGCGCAGTTCGGCGACCGTCACCGGCAGCCCGACGCGTCCCTCGGCGAGGATGCGCAGTGCACGTTGCAGCAGCAGCCACGCGAGCAGTGCATAAGCGACGGTGAGTATTAGCAGGATGCGCCAGCCGAGCGCATCCCAGGTCAGCACGACCAGCAGCGCCGACAGCGCAATCAGGGCCAGCGCCCCTGCCCCGAGCGCTGCCGCGCCCAGCAACAGCACACGCAGCAGTGCATCGCGTGCATCGCCAAGCTCGAGCACTGCATAGGACAGGCGAGCGCCCAGCAGGCCGACGAAGCTGGAGGCGAGTCCGGCCGCGGAGGAGAACAGGCCGGGCCGGCGCTGTCCGTGGTCGTCGCCGTTCATCGACGGAATGCGTGGGACGCGCTCAGCGGCGCGCGATCAGCATGCCGACCAGTACGCCGACCGCACCGGCAACCCCGATCGCGCGCCACGGATGCTCATGCACATAGGCATCGGTGTCATGCGCGATCTTGCGCCCTTTCTCGATGGCAGCCTCCTGCAGTTCCTGCGCACGTTCGAGCGCGTTGTCGAGCAGTTGCATGCCCTGCGTGCGCAGCTGTTCCGCCTTGGCGCCGCTGGCCGACGTGGCTTCGTCGAACAGCATCTGCGCGTCGCGCACCAGGGTTTTCAGGTCGTTGCGGACGGTTTCAATGCGGCTTTCATGCATGGCCAATCTCCCGACGAAATGAACAGAAAAGAAATCATACCTATCTGACGGCGCAGTTCGGCGAAAAACCTTGCCAATTAGTCAAGCAAGCGTGGCTTGCAGCCAGTACCAGAGGCCGCCGATCCATTCATGCAGCGCGTAATGGCTGTCTCTCAGGGCAGCCGCATGGGGAATGAAACTGGCCACATCCAGCGGACGGCGGGCGATGAAATTGGTGGGGGCCGGTACGACGTCGAATCCGGCGCGGCGAAAACTCTCCGCAGCACGCGGCATGTGCACGGCATCGGTCACCAGCAGGATGCGAGTGATGCCGGGCTGTTTTAGCAGCAGCGATGCATGCACTGCGTTTTGCCCGGTGTTGGCGGAAGTGACTTCGAGCCAGCGCGCCCGGATGCCGAAGTCTTCCTCGAGACTGCGCGCCATGGTCTCGGCCTCGCTCTCGCCATGGCCATCGGGCGCGCCGCCGCTGACCAGCAGCGGAAGCTTCGTCAGCCTGTGCAGGCGCGCCGCATGACGCAGCCGCATGAGCGAAGGCTCCGACGGCTGGTGGCGGCCGGCATCCTCTGGCGCGAAATAGCGGCGACCGCCGCCCAGCACCACGATCGCCTGCGCGCCGCTGCGGGCCGGATCGGCGAGCGGCAGCGACTTGCGCTCGAGCGGCTCCACCAGCAGCCGCGAGCCGGCCGGCATCGACAAGCCGACCAGCAGCACGGCTGCCGCTGCAACCAGCCCGCGTCCCAGCCGGAACCTGCGCCGCATCAGCGATAGTCCGAGCAGGCCGAGCACGACCAGCGACAGCGGCGGCAGCAGCAGGGATGCGAGCGCATGGGTCGTCAGCCAGCTGGTCGACATCGACACCTCGGAGAAAAATTTTGCTTCCGCATTCTAAATCCCGCATTTCTCGCTCGACACATCAACATGTCTTCTGTAGAATGCGCGGTTTCTCAGGCATTGCTTGCGCCTGAATGGAGCGGTAGTTCAGTTGGTTAGAATACCGGCCTGTCACGCCGGGGGTCGCGGGTTCGAGCCCCGTCCGCTCCGCCAGCTTTAAAAAAACGCCTGCGCAAGCAGGCGTTTTTCTTTTCAGGAGCGGAGAGAGCCAACTGCTTGGCTCTCGGCGGGGGTGAGGCAGGGAATTCGCAACGCATGCGTTGCGCCTGACGAAGCGCCTCGGCCTGCGAGCCGAGGCGTGGGATGAATAATGTGGGCGAGCCCCGTCCGCTCCGCCAGCTTTAAAAAACGCCTGCGCAAGCAGGCGTTTTTCTTTTCAGGAGCGGAGAGAGCCAAAGCCTGGCTGTCTTTTTCTTTCAGGCCGCCGCTTCGATCTGCTCGCCGCCGAGTGCAGCAATCAGGTCGTCCAGCATCTGCGCCAGCTCGCCAGCCATCAGCTGGAAGTCCGACTCGAAGCGCTCTTCTTCGCCGACCGACACTTCGACCCCCTCTTTCAGCACGTCCAGCGGCGCCACGCGCTTGAGGGCCAGCGATTCGGTCAGCACGAAAGACACTTTGTCGCGCCAGGTCAGTGCCGCGCGCGTGCACTGCTTGCCCTGCGTGATGTGGCGACGCACTTCGTCCGGCTCGACGGCATGCCGCACATAGCGCACGGTCGCATTGCCGTGGGCATTCGAGCGCAGTTCGAGATCCTGGTCGATGGTGAATCCGTGCGGCGGCTCGTCCGACAGCAGCCAGTCGGTCATCGAGGCCACCGGCGAGCGCTGCGTGCGCAGGGTGGACAGCGGCAGCTTGTCGATCGCTTTCAGCAGCAGCTTGATCGCGTCTTCGGCGCGCGCGCTGCTGGCGGCATCGATCACCAGCCAGCCATTGACGGTGTCGATCCAGACGCCGGTATCGCTCTGCAGCGAGAACGCGCGCGGCAGCAGTTCATCGCTGACCTGCTCCTTGATTTCTTTCACCTGCTTGCGGCCGCAACGAAAACCCTGCTGCTCGGCGATTTCGGCCGCGCGCTCGCGCGCCACCTGGTTGATGACGGACGAAGGCAGCAGTTTTTTCTCGGTGCGCAGCTTGAGCAGGATCTGGCGGTTGCTCGCGTACGCGAGCCGGCCGTCATTCGCAGGGGCAACCCAGCCCTGGCTGGCCGGCTGCTGGCTGGTGCAGGGCAGGAAGGCTTGTGCGGCGAGCGCAGCGTCGAGTTCATCGACGGCAAGCGACCAGTGCCGGGGCAGACGGAAGAGTTGCAGATTCTTGAACCACATGGCGAAGCTTCCGAAAAAAGCGGCCATTCTACCTGCGGCGATTCATGACGGAACCCTGCGCTGCGATGATTTTCAAAGCCTGATCAACCAGCCGAAACGGAGGCGATCATGCCTGGGAGCACACTGGATCCGGACAACACCAATGAACCTGACCGCCGGCTCGGCAAGGGTCACGGCACGGGTGCGCTCGGGCCGAGCGATACCTCGGACAGCGGGAGTGACCTGCAGGGTGCACCCGGCCTGGCGGGCGAGGAAAAACTGCATCTCGGCGAAGGCACCACGTCGGACATGGACGAAGGCCGTGCGCGCGGCACTGTCGGACCCGATGTCGGCGATGCAAACCTCGACAGCGACAGCGATTCGTCAGGCACTGGCGAGCATTCGGCAGCAGGCCGCGATACCAATGCCGACGAGGGACGCGACATCGATACGGACTACACGTTCACGATCGGCGCCGACGAGGAAGCGGTTCCGGACGAGGGCGGGCAGTCCGCCACCGGTCAGGATGACGAGGAGCCTGCCGGCTACCAGCCGTCGCTGAACCGCTCCCACGAGCGGCCGGATCAGCGGCGCTGAGTCATTGCGGAGTCAGCGACGGCTGCTGGCGTTTGTGCTGGACCAGAATCCACGGCTTGACGACGACGGCCCACAGCAGGGTATCGTCGGCATGCCAGCTGCCGGCCTGTTCGTCGGTGACCTTGTAGATCAGGCCGGCATTCATCCAGTCGAGCACGCTGGCCTTGTCGTCGGCCGCGATGCGCGCTCCGACATCGATCAGGTCGAGTTCGCCGGCCACCGAGATCACGGTGCCGCCGGCGAAGAAGCGTTCCAGTTCGCTCCACCGCATCTGCGCGGTCTGCTCATTCAGTTCGCGGCGCAATGACGCCAGGATTTTTTCATTGATCATCATCGGCTGTCAGTAATGGGGCGGCCTTTCGTTGGCCGGGGCGCCGTCCGGCAGGCGCGCATGCACATCGGCCAGGCGCTTGGCGAGCGCCATGCAAAGCGCATCGAGTTCATCGATCTTTTTCTGCTGCTTGTACACCGTCTGGTTCAGCACATCGAGCAGATACTCCTGGTGCGCGAGCTTGCTCTCGAGATTGACCAAGCGCTCTTCCATGGGTTTCCTTTCAGTTTTTCGGCGCGCGGCTGCGGCAGGCGTCGGAACAGTATTTCACCTGCTCCCAGCTGGCCGCCCATTTCTTGCGCCAGGTGAAGGGCCGGCCGCAGGTCGTGCAGGTCTTCACCGGCAAATTGTGCGGATTGCGGAAACTGGCCGGCCGCTTGTCCATCAGGCCGCCTTCGGTTTCTGCAGCAGCGCCTTCAGGTTGGCGAGCCGATCCTGCGGCGTCAGCTTTTCGCTTTCGGTCGGCACCGCATCGCCTTCATCGAGCCGCATTTCCTTGATGAAGCGCGACACGTCGCAAGGTGTGCTGTCGCGCGCACGCTTGCGCCTCTTGCACCAGGTGATGGTCAGGCTGCGCTGCGCGCGGGTAATGCCGACATACATCAGCCGGCGCTCTTCCTCGATGCGCTGGGCGAGCACCTCCACCGGCGCGTCGGGATCGCCCTTGTGCGGCAGTATGCCCTCCTCGACGCCGACCATGAACACATGGCCGAATTCAAGGCCCTTCGATGCATGCAGCGTGGATAGCCGCACCGCATCCGGCTCTTCGTCGCGGCCTTCGAGCATGCTCATCAGCGCGACCATTTGCGTCAGTTCGAGCAGCGACTTTTCCGGGCCGTCACCATCGCGCCCGCCATTGCCCTTTTCCTTCAGCCAGCCGACGAAGTCGAGCACGTTCTGCCACTTGTCCTGCGCCTGCTTTTCATCGAAGGTGTTGAACAGGTAGTTTTCGTAGTCGATCGCCTTCATCATGTCGTCCAGCACCGCGCCCGCATTCTCGCCGGTGCCGGCCGCGCCCACGCGCGACGCGCGCGCCTCGAGCTGGTTGATGAAATCGCAAAATTCGCGCAGTGGCGACAGCTGCCGGTCGTTCAGCTTCGCCTCGATGCCGCCCTTGAACACCGCCTCGAACAGCGAGCAATTCCATTGCCGGGAGAATTCGCCGAGCACCTCGAGCGTGGCCTGCCCGACGCCGCGCCGCGGCGTGGTCACCGCGCGGATGAACGCCGGATCATCGTCGCCATTCGCGATCAGCCGCAGGTAGCTGATCAGGTCCTTGATCTCGGCGCGGTCGAAGAAGCTCTGGCCACCGGACATCACGTACGGAATGCGCTCGCGCCGAAACGCCTTCTCCAGCACGCGCGACTGGTGATTGCCGCGGTACAGGACGGCATAGTCGGAAAATTTCGCGCGCCGCTCGAACTTGTGCGCCGACAGCATGATCGCGACCTGGTCGGCCTCGGCCTCGTCGTCATCCATCGCGATCACCCTGATCGGGTCGCCGAGCCCGTGCTCGGACCACAGCGATTTCTCGAAGAGTTTCGGATTGTTCCCGATCACCGCATTCGCTGCCTGCAGGATGCGCGTGCTGGAACGATAGTTCTGCTCGAGCTTGATCAGTTTCAGGTCGGGGAAGTCATCCTGAAGGATGCGCAGGTTTTCCATGGTCGCGCCACGCCATGCATAGATGGCCTGGTCGTCGTCGCCCACCGCGGTGAACATCGGCTTCTTGCCGACACCGGTGACCAGCAGCTTCACCATTTCATACTGGCAGGTGTTGGTGTCCTGGTATTCGTCGAGCAGCAGGTAGCGCAGCCGGCGCTGCCAGCGGTCGCGCGCGGCGTCGTCGCGCCGGAACAGTTCGACCGGCAGCCGGATCAGGTCGTCGAAGTCGACTGCCTGATAGCTCGACAGCGTGGCCACGTAGTTGCGGTAGATGCGCGCAGCCTGCGCTTCATCCTCGTCCATCGCCTGCTTCAGCGCTTCGTCGGGCGACAGCAGCGCGTTCTTCCACAGCGACATCCGGTTCTGGATGCGCCGGATGACGGCTTTGTCGGTGGTCACCGCGAGGTCCTGCACGATTGCGAAGCAATCGTCGCTGTCCATGATCGAGAAGCGATCCTTCAGGCCAATGGCGGCCGCCTCGCGGCGCAGGATCTGCACGCCGAGCGAGTGGAAAGTCGACACAGTGAGCTGCTTGGCCTGTCCCGGCTCTTTCAGCAGTTTGGCGACGCGCTCGCGCATCTCGAGCGCCGCCTTGTTGGTGAAAGTCAGCGCGGCGATGTTCCTCGCTTCATAGCCGCAGGACTCGATCAGGTAAGCGATCTTCTGCGTGATCACGCGCGTCTTGCCCGAACCGGCGCCGGCCAGCACGAGGCAGGGACCATCGATATAGTGGACGGCAGCGCGCTGCGGCGCATTCAGGCCATGCTGCATGGAGGAGCGCTACGAGAGAGGAAAGAGCGCGCCATTGTATCGAATTACCGAATCCGCGCGCCACACTGGCGCATCGCGCGCTGCGTGGTAAAGTGAATCGTCCACTCCGATGCCCACCGATGAAATTCACTCACCTCGTAGAAATCAACCTGCCTGACAATCCGCTGGTCGTGTCCCTGACGCGCGAGCAGCTGTGGCGCGGCCTGGTGCTGCGCGCCGAGCGCCCCACCCTGTTCCAGCTCGGGCTGGATACCTGCGAGATCACCGCGCGCGCGCCGGGCTCGCTGTCGCGCACGCTGCGCTTCGGTCAGCTGGTGGTGCACGACCAGGTGAAGTTCACCCACTTGCAGAATGTGCATTACCACGTGCCGCAGCAAGACCCGATTCCGATGTCGGACCTGCGAATGACCATCGAAGAGCCGCAGCCGGGCGCGCTGTTCGTGCGCTTCGAATACAACGACCATCAGGACGCGCAGGAAAGCGCAGAAGAGGCCTTCTACAACGACTTCCGTCGCGAGGCCTACAAGGAAGCCGACATCGACACCATACGGATGATCCGCCAGCTCGCGCAGGAGGGGCAGCTGGATCTCCCGCTGCAATGAAAAAGGGCGGCCCGCAGGCCGCCCTCTTGATATACCGGCCAGCTTCAGCGGCCGGTCATCTTTTCCCAGCCGTAGCGGACCGCCTGCTTGGTCTTGTCCCACGGGCTGCCGGAGTGGCTTGCCTCCCAATCCGAGCGCGCGTGCGATTCGACTTCATCCCAGCGATAGCCTCGGTACTTCTGCTGTCCGGCAAGATCGGCGCCGTACCGGTACGCTGACGCATAGTCCTCGTAGCGGCCGCCGCTGGTGCCGTATGCCGTCTGCCAGTGGGTGCGAAAGTCTTCGTCGCCGACGATCGTGCCGCCGGTGCCCTGTGCTCCCAGCTGTTCGACTTCGACATCGGTGCGGCGCACTGTGTCCTGAACGGTTTCCGTGCGCTCGCTGACCTCCTTGCCGACGCGTACTTCCTCGACCACCCGCGCCGTCTTGCCGACCACCGGCTCCTCGGCAGTCGCCCGTACCTCCGTCGTGCCTTCCTTGAAAGCTTCGAGGTCGGCGGCGCTGGCCGGCTGGTCGACCGGCGTGCGCTCAACAGTGACGCGCTCTTCGCGCAACTGCACCGATTCCTGCACCGGTGTCTCGGTCACTTGCCGGAAGATGCGCACCCCGCCGCGCTGCACGACGCGCTTGCCGACCTGCAGCTGTTCTTCGATCACGGGAATGGCTTCACCGCTGCGCGCAGTTTGCGGTTGCGCGGTGCGGCCGGTCTGGGCCACGGTGGTCTTGCTGTACATGTCCCGATCTTTCTGGATCTCTTCGGCGGTGTACAGGGGCGCATCGCTCTCGTAGCCGGTCCAGCCGCCGCTGCGCCAGTGGGACGCGCGCTGGTCGAGATCGATCGCATTGAAGCGTTGCAGGATGTCTGCCGCGCGGTCGGCCTGGTCCTCGGAAGTCGCATAGACCGTAACGAGATAGCTGCCGCGGCGCACTGCCTCGGAATAGACACCCGCATCAGTCGTGTGCTGGTCGTTGCCGAAGAGCGAGCTGAAAAAGCCGCCGATGCTCCAGCCGCCACTGTCGCTGGTGTCCTGTTGCGAACGCAGTGCCTGCTGCCGTCCCTCCGGGGTGTCCTCGGGCGGGCTCAGCTTGATGTCGGCCTGCGTAAATCCTCCTTCGGTATACAGTGCATTCACTGCGCTCTGGGCTTGGCCATATTCGTCGAATACGGCGACCACGGTGTTATCCATCTTTGTCTCCTCTGTGAAATGGGGGTTGCTCAATCGTCCGGATTGCCGCTCATGAAGAAACCGGGGGACCGCGTCCCGCCTCTCCGCCCTGCTCGAACCGCTCAACCATGACCTGCTCGCTGCGCAACACGATCCGTTCCGAGTAATGGTCGACCGTGCGTCTGGCAGTGATGCGTATTTCTTCTTTTAGCCGCACACGTTTCTCTACCACCAGCACTTCTTCCAGCACGGGCACGATCAGCGTATCGCCCTCCTGTCGCTGCACGGGCAATGCGCCTTCCACCCAGGCATTTACGGGTACATGCTCGATCTCGAGCTCCTGACGGGCAAGCGGCTCCTCGATGCGCAGCACTTCCTCAGTCACGCTTTTGTGCAGGCGAACGCCCTGGCCGGATTCGACCACGCGCTTGCCGACGTGGAGTTCTTCCTGCACGACAGGAATACGCATGCCGCTGTGCACCTCGTCGCTGTGCAGTTCCTGTTTATCAGCCATGCGATTTTGAAAACGCAGCGGGTGTTCGGTTCCCTGCGCGGCACCGGAGCGGCAATGATGCAAGGCTGAACTTCGCCTCCTTGTCGCTCTCTCAATGGGGTACGCGCAATTCGGCGCCGAGGAGAGCACGATGGCAACCATCATTGCAGGGCGATTTGACGAGCAGTCCGATGTGGAAGCAGCCGTTTCCGCCTTGCGCGGCGCCGGCTTTCCATCCGATCACATCAGTACCTTCTATTTGTCGCCTGCTGGCCAGCATGCGCGTTACGCGATCGGTGGCGACCACGACAAGTCGCCTGGTGCGGAGGACAGCGCGCAGGGAACGGCGGCCGGCACCACCACCGGCGGGTTGGTAGGCGCCGCTGTGGGCGCAATGACGACGCCGCTGACGGGTCCGCTGGGCGCCATCACCGGCGGACTGGTCGGCGCGCATGTCGGCAATCTGGTCGGCGCCCTCGGCAAGATGAAAGACGACGACGATCCGGACCATGCACCGCCGATCCGGCACGCCGGCCTGATGGTGGCGGTCAGCACGCCGAACGAGCAGTGCGAGCAGCGTGCGATTGCAGTGCTGCGAGAACAGGGGGCGCAACAGCTCGAATCGAGCACCGGGCATATTGTGCGCGGCGACTGGGAAGATTTCGATCCTGCAGCGCCCCCGCACCTGATCGACACTTCGCAGCCGTCGGGACGGCCAGCCTATTGAAAACTACGGGCGGACTCAGATATCGACCGGATCCACTTCCAGCGACCAGCGCAGCCGGGATTTCTGCGCGCGCAGGGCCTGCATCCATGGCTTAAGGAAGGCCTGCAGCTGCGCGCGCGATGACGATTCAAGCAGCAGCTGGGCGCGCTCGACGCCGGCCACGCGTGTAATCGTCATCGGCACCGGATCATTGATCGTGATGCCGTCGTGAGGCATCAATTCTCGCGCCTGTTGAAGGAAAGCGAGCGCAGCATCGAGCGTGCGTGCCTCGGCGCGCAGCAGCGCTTGGAACACGAACGGCGGCAGGCCGGCCGCGCGGCGCTCAGCCAGCGTATCGCGGGCGAATCCCTCGTAGTCGTGCGACAGTAGCGCGCGGTACAGCGGATGCTGAGGGTAGCGGGTCTGTATCAGCACTTCACTGACTGCAGGAGTGCCCGGCTCGCTGCCGGCGCGGCCGGCGCGGCCGGCCACCTGCATGAGCTGCGCGAACAATCGCTCTCCCGCGCGGTAGTCCTGCGAGAAAAGCGCGGTGTCCGGATTGATTGCACCGACCAGCGTCAACCGCTGGAAGTCGTGGCCCTTGGCCACCATCTGGGTACCGATCAGGATATCGACCTCGCCACGGTGCACGGCGTCGAATGCGGCCTGCGCGCTGCCCTTGCGGCGGGTTGAGTCGGCGTCGATGCGCAAGACCCGCGCATCCGGAAACAGCAGTTGCAGCTGTTCCTCGACGCGTTGCGTGCCGCGTCCGAGGGGCTGCAGGTCGACGTTGCCGCAGGTCGGGCAGGACACCGGTATCCGCGACTCGAGGCTGCAATGGTGGCACCGCAGCCGGCGCTCGGGCTTGTGCAGCACCATGAAGGCGGTGCAGCGCCGGCAGTTGCTGATCCAGCCGCACGCATCGCAATGCATGACGGGCGCATAGCCGCGCCGGTTCAGGAACAGCAGCGACTGCTCACCGCGCCCGATCCGTGCGCGCACGGCAGCCACCAGCGGCGGGGACAGCCCCTCCGGCGCCTTGTGAATCTCCATGTCGATGAGGCCGACGCGCGGCAGCTGCGCTCGCGCGGCCGCGCGCTGCCCGAGTACGAGCTTCCGGTAGCGGCCGCTGCCTGCATGCTGCCAGCTCTCGATCGACGGCGTGGCCGAGCCGAGCACCACCGGGATGCCGAGCTGGCGCGCGCGCCAGACGGCCAGGTCGCGCGCCGAGTAGCGCAGTCCCTCCTGCTGCTTGTAGGACGGGTCGTGTTCTTCATCGACTACGATCAGTTTCAGCGACGGCATTGACGCCAGCACGGCGAGCCGCGTACCGAGCACAATGGCCGCCCTGCCCTGATGCGCGGCCAGCCAGTGGCGCAGGCGCTCGCCCTCGGCCAGCTGGCTGTGCAGGGTAGCCACCTGCAGCTGGGGGAAACGAGCGCGCACGCTGGCCTCGAGCTGGGGCGTCAGGTTGATCTCCGGCACCAGGATCAGGACCTGGGCCGGGCGACCGTGTGCCTGCTCGCGTGCGATCACCCGCTCTGCCGCATGCAGGTAGACCTCGGTCTTGCCGCTGCCGGTCACGCCGAACAGCAAGTGGGACCGGAACCCGAGGCCCTCTGCAATCGCATCGACGGCCGCGCGCTGCTCGGCGTTCAGCTCGGGCCGCACGATCGTCGCGGCATCCGCCGGCTTTGCGGCATCCAGCTTTTTCAGCGCGCGCTCGAGCGCGGTCGTTTTGTCGCTGCGCAGGTTCTTCGGCACGCATGGCAAAGCGACCTCGCCCAGCGGCCGCTGGTAATAGTCGGCTGCGAACCGGCACAGGTCGAGCCACTCGGGAGAGACGGGCGTGAGCTGGGTGCGGACGGCAATCACATCGCGGATGCGTGCAGAGTCCACTTCGCTGTCGTCCTTGACGGCCGTAATCAGGCCGACCACCTCCCGTCGCCCGAAGGGCACCAGGGCGAACTGGCCGACCTGCGGCACGGGAGCGTCACCCTGTGTCGCGATCCAGCGGTAATCGAACTCGGTGTCGAGCGGCGTATCGAGGGCAATGGTCAGGATGCAGCGCATCAAAACTTAATGTAAGACTTAAAAAAGTTAGCTAAACCCCAGTCCCACAAGATCTTTTTAAACTATCCACACATTCTGTGGATAACTTTGTGGGAAACCGGGGCTTGACAGCCGAAAAGCCAGATTTCATGCGGCTTCGGACAATCTGCCCATTGCAAAAGCAAGAGAGCACTTCTTTTAAAATCAAAGACTTGCAGAGTATGGTTTGCGACCGAAAAAATTTTGCAGGAATTTTTTCGGTCGCCTTGACAAGGCACGATTTTGTGAATAAGTGAGGCGACTGCAGCGCAAACTCCTTGCACATTCCCGCATCCCGTGATTCTTTTTCATCGGCCGCTCCCGCTGGCGCGTCAGGATGACGCGCTTGCCCACGGCATGTTCGACAGGTCTTCCGTTCGAAAGCAGCTGCGCCCAGCCTGGTTAACACCGTGCAAATACTGAACGAGGCGGATCCGGTTCTCCACAGCTTTTGGTCAGCCTGTGGATATCTTTGTGAACAAGAAGCGCGGAAAAATGAGAAAGCTTCCTACGAGAAACCTACGCGACCAACGGCGCCCAATTTGACGATCGGGGATAAATTCTTATTTATCAGTAGCTTGCAGCATTTTTTTGTGCCGGAATTTCAAAAAATCCTGCAAGTGCTTGATTGTGAAATCTCGCCCCAAGCTTGTGCATAACTAGGTATGCGCCCACTCTGGCGGTCAACGGCCACGCATATCCCGGCTGATCTCATGCACTGCCTCAACCAGTGCCGTTACCGACTCGGGCGGGGTGAACTGCGAGATGCCATGGCCGAGGTTGAACACATGGCCGCTGCCGTCGGTCGGCTTGCCGAAGGATGCCAGTGTGCGCTCGACCTCAGCGCGGATCTGCTCGGGCTTGGAGAACAGCACATTCGGATCAAGGTTGCCCTGCAATGCAACTTTGTTGCCCACACGTGCCCGGGCCTTGCCGAGATTGACGGTCCAGTCGAGACCCACTGCATCGGCACCGCTGTCGGCAATCTCTTCCAGCCACAGGCCGCCGCCCTTGGTGAACACGATGCAGGGAATCTTCACGCCGTCGTGTTCTCGCTTGAGCTGACGGATCACCTCGCGCATGTAATGCAGTGAAAACGCCTGGTAGACGCCATCGGCCAGTGCGCCGCCCCAGGTATCGAAAATCATCACCGCCTGCGCTCCGGCATCGATCTGCGCATTCAGGTAGGCCGCGACTGCGGTCGCGTTCACCGACAGGATGTGGTGCATCAGGTCCGGACGGTCGTACAGCATGGTCTTCACCGTGCGGAAATCGTCCGAGCCGCCACCTTCGACCATGTAGCAGGCAAGCGTCCATGGGCTGCCGGAAAAACCGATCAGCGGGACGCGGCCGTGCAGTTCGCGCCGGATTTGGGTCACCGCGTCGAACACATATTGCAGCTTCGACAAATCGGGGGCCTGCAGGGCACGCACCGCCTGCTCGTCACGCAGCGGATGCGCAAACCGCGGTCCCTCGCCTTCGGCGAACGACAGGCCAAGACCCATCGCATCGGGCACGGTCAGGATGTCGGAAAACAGGATCGCTGCATCCAGCGCATAACGGTCCAGCGGCTGCAGCGTGACTTCGGTTGCATAGTCCGGATTGGTCGCCAGTCCCATGAACGAGCCGGCCTTCGCACGGGTGGCGCGGTACTCCGGCAGGTAGCGACCGGCCTGCCGCATCAGCCACAGCGGGGTGTAGTCGGTCGGCTGGCGCAGCAGCGCACGCAGGAAGGTATCGTTTTTCAGCGGGGCGAAGGTGGTCGACATTGATGGCTTCTGGGCGATGAAAGGAAGCGCGTATTATCGCCGAAAGCTTTTTGCCGACCGGTTTTTTTGGGCAAGGCAGAACGCGGCGGCTCAGGGCGCGACGACCACCTCGACCCGAGCCTCATTCAGCATCGCCCCCATGCCGGCCGGTGGCGGGGCATCGCAGAACAGTTTGTCGATCTGCGACAGGTGGGCGAGCCGCACCAGCGCCTGCCGGCCAAACTTGTCCTGGTCGGCGACCAGCCACACCTCGCGCGACTGTTCGATAATGGCCTGCGCCACTTTCACTTCGCGCGGATCGAAATCGCGCAAGGTCCCGTCCAGTTCGATGCTCGAGATGCCGATGATCCCGATATCGACCTTGAACTGGCGGATGAAATCCACGGTCGCTTCGCCGACGATGCCGCGATCGCGGCCGCGCACCACGCCGCCGGCGACGATCACCTCGCAGCCAGGCTGGCCGGCCATGATCGACGCGACATTCAGGTTGTTGGTCACGACATGCAGGCCGGTGTGGTGCAGCAGCGCTCGGGCCACCTCCTCCGTGGTCGTGCCGATGTTGATCAGCAGCGAGCTGCCCGGCCGCACGCGCTGGGCGACGGCCGCGGCGATGCGCCGCTTGGCCTCGATGTTCATCACCTGTCGCTGGCTGTAGTCGATGTTCTCGACCGAGGACGGCAACCCGACCCCGCCGTGATAGCGCGCCAGCAGGCCGGCCTCTTCCATTTGCTTGACATCGCGCCGCACGGTCTGCGGCGTCACCGCGAGTTGCTGCGCAAGTTCCTCGACCGATATCGTGACCTGGCGGCGCACGGCCTCCAGCAGTCGTCGCTGACGGGGATTTAGGGTCATGAAAAAGCTCCGGGCAATTGCCAATGTGACATATCGAATAAAAACGAACCTATTTAATGTTCGTTTTGTTGATTTTTGTTCGTTTAGCGTCTATCTTTGTGCGAAATTATGGTCAGGTCAACCCTGACCTGGCAATTCATGCTCTTGGGCCCACCCGCTTCCGGATGCACATGCCAATGCTTTCCTCGCCGACCCGCGCGATCCTGCAGTGCCCGATCCGGCACGCGCCCGACCTTATTTCCAGACCATGAACCGATCCACAGCACTGACAGCAGATCTACTGATCGTCGGCGGCGGCATCAACGGCGCCGGCATCGCGCGCGACGCGGCCGGACGCGGGCTGTCGGTCATCCTGTGCGAGAAAGACGACCTCGCGCAGCACACGTCCTCGGCATCGACCAAGCTGATCCATGGCGGGCTGCGCTATCTCGAGCACTACGAGTTCAACCTCGTGCGCAAGGCCCTGATCGAGCGCGAAGTGCTGCTGCGCGCTGCGCCGCACATCATGTGGCCGATGCGCTTCGTGATGCCGCACGACCGCGGGCAGCGACCGGCGTGGATGATTCGCGCTGGATTGTATCTGTACGACTTCCTCGCGCGACGCGAGATCCTGCCCGGCTCGGGCGCGATCGACCTGCGCGCACACCCGGCCGGCGCGCCGCTGAAGAAAGACTTCACGCGCGGCTTCATCTACTCGGACGGCTGGGTCGATGACGCGCGACTGGTGGTACTGAATGCGCTCGACGCGGCCGAGAAAGGCGCCAGGGTCTTCACGCATACCGCCTGCGAGTCGGCGCAGCGCATCGGCGATCGCTGGCAGGCAACGCTGCGCCATGCCGACGGCAGCACGGTCGAGGTCAGCGCGCGCTGCCTGGTGAACGCCGCCGGCCCGTGGGCAGCACAATTCCTGAAAGATGCGGTCGCACGACCGACCGGCAAGTCGCTGCGGCTGGTGAAGGGCAGCCACATCGTCGTGAAGAAGATGTTCGACCATCCGTACGCGTACATCTTCCAGAACCCGGACGGCCGCATCGTCTTTGCGATCAATTACGAACAGGATTTCACGCTGGTCGGCACCACCGACCTCGAATACACCGGCGACACCGACAAAGTCGCCATCGACCAGAGCGAGATCGATTACCTGTGCGAACTGACCGCGCGCTATTTCAAACAGCCGCTGCAGGCCTCCGACGTGGTCTGGTCGTATTCGGGCGTGCGCCCATTGCTGGAAGACGACTCGGCAAATGCATCCGAGATCACGCGCGACTACAAGCTGGCGATCGACGGCGACACCGCTCCGCTGCTGTCAGTGTTCGGCGGCAAGATCACCACCTTCCGCAAGCTCGCCGAAGAGGCCGTCGACATGATCGCCCCGAAACTGGGCAATCACCGCGGCACCTGGACCGAGCATGCGTGCCTGCCCGGCGGCGAATTGTACGGTGCACCGCAGAACCGTGCGGTGCTCGAGTTCGATGCGTGGGTCAGTGCGCTGCAGCACACGTATGCGTGGCTGCCGCCGAAGCTGGTCGCACGCTATGCGCGCGCCTACGGCACGCGCACGCACAAGTTACTGGAAGGCCGCCGCAGTGTGGCCGACATGGGGGAACAGCTGGCCGACGGGCTGTACGCGGCCGAGCTGGAATATTTAACCAAACACGAGTGGGCATCATCGGGCGCCGATATACTGTGGCGTCGCTCGAAGCTGGGATTGCATCTGCCGGCCGGTACCGAGCAGGCAATCGACCAGTGGATCGCCCGCACACAATAAAAGACTTTGCAGCAGCGCAGGCAACGGAGCCTGCGCCAGAGGAGATAACGTGCGTCTGGAACTCCACGGCGTGACCCGCAGGGTCGGCGCCGACACCCACCTCTATCCGACGTCGGCGACGCTGGTGCCCGGCGCGATCAACGTGCTGCTCGGCGCGACGCTCGCCGGCAAGACCACGCTGATGCGCATCATGGCCGGCCTCGATCGTCCCGGCGAAGGCCGGGTGATTGCGGACGGGGTCGACGTCACCGGCGTGCCGGTCCGCGAACGCAAGCTGGCGATGGTCTATCAGCAGTTCATCAATTACCCGTCGATGTCGGTGTTCGAGAACATCGCGTCGCCGCTGCGCATTGCCGGCGGGCTGACGGAAGAGGCTATTCGCAGCCGCGTGCACGAAGTGGCGGAGCGGCTCCATATTTCGAAATATCTCGACCGCCTGCCCGGCGCGCTGTCCGGCGGACAGCAGCAGCGCTGCGCGCTCGCGCGCGCGCTGATCAAGAACGCCGGCCTGCTGCTGCTCGACGAGCCGCTGGTCAATCTCGACTACAAGCTGCGCGAGGAACTGCGGCGCGAGCTGACCGACCTGTTCTCTGCCGGCGGCACCACGGTCGTGTATGCGACGACAGAGCCGCTCGAGGCGCTGCAGCTCGGCGGCCACACGCTGCTGATGCACGAAGGCCGCGTGCTGCAGCACGGACCGACGCTCTCGGTGTTCAATGCACCGGCCTCAGTGACGGCGGCGCGCACCTTCAGCGATCCGCCGATCAACCTGTTCAATGCGACCGTATCCGCAGGCAAGGCCCACTTGCCGGAAGGTATCGCGATACCGCTGAACGCCGTACAGCAGGCGCGGCTGGCGGATCACGCGCAGGTACAGCTCGGGCTGCGCGCGCACAGCCTGCATGCGGCGCCGCGCGACGGCGACTTCGCGCTGCAAGGCGCCGTGGATCTCGCCGAGATCAGTGGCTCCGAGACCTTCGTTCACCTGCGGCGCGGCGCGCTGTCGCTGGTGGCGCAGCTGCCGGGCGTGCACGAGCTCGCCTACGGCGCACAGGTCAGCATGTATTTCCAGCCCGCCGAACTGTTCCTGTTCGGTGCCGACGGCCAACTGATTGTCGCCCCGGGTGAGGCAGGAGTCTGAGATGGCACGCATTGAACTCGCTGGCCTTGCGCACAGCTACAAATCGAATCCGTCGCAGCCGTCCGACTACGCGCTGCGCCCGATGGAAATGACCTGGCAGGATGGCGGCGCCTATGCGCTGCTCGGGCCGTCGGGCTGCGGCAAGACGACCTTGCTGAACATTATTTCCGGCCTGGTCACACCGTCGCAGGGTCGCGTGCTGTTCGACGGTCGCGACGTGACCCAACTGCCGCCGGAACAGCGCAACATCGCGCAGGTGTTCCAGTTCCCGGTGATCTACGACACCATGACCGTCGGCGAGAACCTCGCATTCCCGCTGAAGAACCGCGGCTGGAAGCAGGCCGACATCGACCGGCGCGTGTCGCAGATCGCGGAGATCCTGGAACTGACCGGCGACCTCAAGCATCGGGCGTCGGGCCTGACGCCGGACGCGAAGCAAAAGATCTCGCTCGGCCGCGGACTGGTGCGCCCGGATGTTGCGGCGGTGCTGTTCGACGAACCGCTGACCGTGATCGATCCGCACCTGAAATGGCTGCTGCGGCGCAAGCTCAAGGAAATCCATCACGAACTGAAGCTGTCGCTGATCTATGTCACGCACGACCAGATCGAAGCGCTGACCTTTGCCGACCAGGTGGTGGTGATGACCGAGGGCGAAGTGGTGCAGGTCGGCAGCGCGCAATCGCTGTTCGAGTCGCCCGAGCATACCTTCGTCGGCTACTTCATCGGCAACCCGGGCATGAACCTGCTGCCGTGCCGGCTGGGCCCGAATGGCATCGAGATGGCCGGCGTGCCAGGCACGCTGCCTGCGCCCGCAGCCGTATCGCAGGGCGATGTATCGCTGACTCTCGGCATCCGGCCGGAGTACGTCGGCTGTTCGCTGACGCAGTCCGCCGGTGCCCTGCCGGCCCGGGTGCTCAAGGCCCGCGACATGGGCACGCACTGGCTGGTCGACTGCCAGCTCGGTGAACAGCGGATCGCTGCCAAGCAGCGCTCGCTGCCGCCGCTGAACGAAGGCGATCCGGTGTGGCTGACGCTTCCGCCGCAGCGGACGCTGTATTACGCAAATGACAGGCGGGTGGCATAAATGAACACGAACAAAACCGTGAACAACAAGGCATGGTGGCTGGTGCTGCCGGTCATCGTGTCGGTCGCCTTTTCGGCCGTGATGCCGCTGATGACGGTGGTGAACTACTCGGTACAGGACATCCTCGGCCCCGAGCAGGCGGTGTTCGTGGGCACCGAATGGTTCAGGGAAGTGATGCGCGACCAGGATCTGCATTCGGCCCTTTTCCGCCAGCTTCTGTTTTCGCTCGCGGTGCTCGCGATCGAAATCCCGCTCGGCATCGGCGTCGCGCTGACCATGCCCGCGCAGGGCTGGCGCGCCTCGCTGTCGCTGGTGATCGTCGCGCTGCCGCTGCTGATCCCCTGGAACGTGGTCGGCACGATCTGGCAGATTTTCGGCCGCGGCGACATCGGGCTGATGGGCAAGCTGATCAACGATGCCGGCATCTCGTACAACTACACCGGCGACTCGACCGACGCCTGGCTGACCGTGCTGCTGATGGACGTCTGGCACTGGACGCCGCTGGTCGTGCTGCTCTGCTATGCGGGCCTGCGCGCCATCCCGGATGCTTACTACCAGGCGGCGAAGATCGACGGCGCGTCGCGCTTCGCGGTGTTCCGCTTCATCCAGCTGCCGAAGATGCGCAACGTGCTGATGATCGCGGTGCTGCTGCGCTTCATGGACAGCTTCATGATCTACACCGAGCCCTTCGTGCTGACCGGCGGCGGTCCCGGCAACGCGACCACCTTCCTTTCGCAGTACCTGACGCAGAAAGCGGTCGGCCAGTTCGACCTCGGCCCTGCGGCGGCTTTCTCGCTGATCTACTTCCTGATCATTTTGCTGTTCTCGTTCGTGCTCTATAACTGGATGCAGCGGATCGGAACCGGAGACAAATCATGACGCGCTCGGGCTTTTCGCGCTTTTTCCTTGTCGCCTTCCTGGTCGGCTCGCTGCTGCCGATCTACTGGATGCTGAACATGTCGCTGAAGACGAACGAGGAGATCACCGGCGTGATGACGCTGTGGCCGTCGAATCTCACGTTCGACAACTACAAGACGATCTTCACCGACGAGTCCTGGTACAGCGGCTACATCAACTCGATGATTTATGTCGCGCTGAACATGGTGATGGCGGTGCTGCTCGCGCTGCCGGCCGCGTACGCGTTCTCGCGCTACTCGTTCCTTGGCGACAAGCACCTGTTCTTCTGGCTGCTGACCAACCGGATGACGCCGCCTGCAGTGTTCCTGCTGCCTTTCTTCCAGCTGTACTCGACCTTCGGGCTGATGGACACGCACATCGCGGTGGCGCTCGCGCATCTGCTGTTCAATGTGCCGCTGGCGGTCTGGATCCTCGAAGGCTTCATGTCGGGCATACCGAAAGAGATTGACGAGACCGCATACATCGACGGCTACAGCTTCCCTAAATTCTTCGTGAAGATTTTCCTGCCGCTGATCAAGTCGGGTATCGGCGTGACCGCGTTCTTCTGCTTCATGTTCAGCTGGGTCGAACTGCTGCTGGCGCGCACGCTGACCTCGGTCGAGGCCAAGCCGATCGCGGCGACGATGACGCGCACGGTGTCCGCGGCGGGCATGGACTGGGGCGTGCTGGCGGCGGCTGGCGTGCTGACCATCGTGCCCGGCGCGCTGGTGATCTGGTTCGTGCGGCACTACATCGCGAAGGGTTTCGCGATGGGCCGGGTCTGATTCTGGAGGTCTGAAGTGGCAAATGCTTTTTCATGGATGGCGTGGACCACACCGGTCGCGATTTTTTTCATCGGCGTGGTGCTGATGCTGGTCGGCATGACGATCTGGGAAATGCGCTCGCCGACGGTCGAGCGCAAAGGCTTCCTGCCGATCCCGACCACCCGCGGCGACCGCCTGTTCATCGGGCTGCTGACGGCCGCGTACATCAACCTGGCGTGGGCCGGGCTGACGAACGCAACCCAGTGGATCGCGGCCGTTATCGGTCTTGTCGTATTGGTGTTGATGATGCGTTGGGGTTGATGCCTCGCTTCATCCCGTCCCCGGGTTTCTTCCCACCGGGGGCGGCAGGGTTGTCCGGGAAGGTGCGAAGAGGAGACAAGTCGTGAAATTCAAACTAAGCGCAATTGCGGTCGCCGCAATGCTGGCCTCAGGCGCGTCCTGGGCCGACATGAAGGCAGCAGAAAAGTGGGTGAACAACGAGTTCCAGCCGTCGACGCTGAGCAAGCAGCAGCAGCTCGACGAAATGAAATGGTTCATCGACGCCGCGGCGAAGCTCAAAGCCAAGGGCGTGAAAGAAATCAACGTGGTGTCCGAGACCATCGATACCCACGTGTACGAATCGAAGACGATGGCCAAGGCCTTCGAAGAGATCACCGGCATCAAGGTCAAGCACGACCTGATCCAGGAAGGCGACGTGGTCGAGAAGCTGCAGACCTCGATGCAGTCGGGCAAGAGCATTTACGACGGCTGGATTTCGGACTCCGACCTGATCGGCACGCACTTCCGCTATGGCGCGGTCGAGCCGCTGTCCGACTTCATGGCAGGCTTCGGCAAGGAATACACGAACCCGAACCTCGACCTGAAGGATTTCATCGGCATCAGCTTCGTGACCGGCCCGGACGGCAAGCTGTACCAGCTGCCTGACCAGCAGTTTGCGAACCTGTACTGGTTCCGCGCCGACTGGTTCGCGCGCAAGGACCTGCAGGACAAGTTCAAGGCCAAGTACGGCTACGACCTCGGCGTGCCGCAGAATTGGTCCGCTTATGAGGACATCGCTAATTTCTTCACCAACGACGTGAAGGAGATCGATGGCAAGCGCGTGTACGGCCACATGGACTACGGCAAGAAAGACCCGTCGCTCGGCTGGCGCTTCACCGACGCATGGCTGTCGATGGCAGGTACCGCCGACAAGGGCATCCCGAACGGCATGCCGGTCGACGAATGGGGCATTCGCGTCGCGGCCGACAAGTGCACGCCGGTCGGCGCTTCGGTGGCCCGCGGCGGTGCGACCAACTCGCCGGCAGCGGTCTATGCGCTGACCAAGTACATCGACTGGATGAAGCTGTACTCGCCGAAAGAGGCGATGGGCATGACCTTCTCCGAAGCCGGCCCGGTGCCGGGCCAGGGCCAGATCGCGCAGCAGATCTTTTGGTACACCGCGTTCACCGCGTCGATGGGCAAGGCACCTGCAGTCAACAACCAGGACGGCTCGCCGAAATGGCGCATGGCTCCCGGCCCGCACGGCCCATACTGGAAGGAAGGCATGCAGAACGGCTACCAGGACGTCGGTTCCTGGACCTTCATGAAGTCGACCCCGAACGAGCGCAAGGCGGCTGCGTGACTGTACGCGCAGTTCATCAATGCAAAGACCACCTCGCTGAAGAAGTCGATCGTCGGCGTGACCTTCGTGCGCGACTCGGACATCCGTCACGAGTACTTCACGAAGAACGCGAACAAGTACGGCGGCCTGATCGAGTTCTATCGCAGCCCGGCGCGCGTCGCCTGGACCCCGACCGGTACCAACGTGCCTGATTATCCGAAGCTGGCGCAACTGTGGTGGAAGAACGTCGCGACCGCGGTCACCGGCGAGAAGACGCCGCAGCAGGCGATGGACAACCTGGCCGACGAGATGGACAACGTCATGGGCCGGCTGCAGCGCGCGGGCATGAAGAACTGCGCACCGAAGCTCAATGACAAGAGCGATCCGGGCAAGTGGCTGTCGGACAGCAAGGCGCCGTGGAAGAAGCTCGCCAACGAGAAGCCGAAGGGCGAGACCATCGCCTACGAGAAGCTGCTCCAGGCATGGAAGGAAGGCCGCGTAAAATAAATCGCGCTCCGGCCTGCCTGCCCTTTGCGGGCGTGCAGGCCGGCCACCCGCGAGGGATCTGAAATGCGCGGCCCGTCCGCGCATTTTTTTCACGGTGTTTTCCGTCAGTGGCCTCCGCTCCGTGTGCAGGCCGCTGGCGAAAGTCACCTCGGAGGACGACATGGCAGAACAATTCATCCTGGCGATCGACCAGGGAACGACCAGCTCACGCGCCATCCTGTTCAACCGCAGCGGCCGCATCCACGGCATCGCCCAAAAGGAGTTCACGCAGGTCTTCCCGAACCCGGGCTGGGTCGAGCATGACGCGAACGAGATCTGGCAGTCGCAACTGGAAGTCGCGCAACAGGTCATGCGCGAGCATGGGCTGAAAGCCGCCGATATCGCTGCCATCGGCATCACCAACCAGCGCGAAACCACGGTGCTGTGGGACCGCACAACCGGCGAGCCGGTGGCGAACGCGATCGTCTGGCAGGATCGCCGCACCGCCGCGTTCTGCGACGCGCTGCGCGCCGAGGGCAAAGCCGAGCTGTTCCGCAAGAAGACGGGTCTGGTGATCGATGGCTACTTCTCCGGCACCAAGCTGCGCTGGCTGCTGGATCACGTTCCCGGCGCGCGTGCGCGTGCGGAGAAAGGCGAGCTCGCCTTCGGCACCGTCGACTCGTGGCTGATGTTCAAGCTGGCCGGCGTGCACCTGACCGATACCAGCAATGCATCGCGCACGATGCTCTTCAACATACACACGCTCGATTGGGACGACGAGATCCTCGAGCTGTTGCGCATACCGCGTGCGATCCTGCCGAAGGTCGTGCCCAGCAGCGGCGTGGCTGCGCACACGGATGAAAGGTTTTTTGGCGCATCGATTCCGATCGCAGGCATCGCCGGCGACCAGCAGGCCGCCACCTACGGGCAGGCTTGCTACCAGCCCGGCATGGTGAAGAGCACCTATGGCACCGGCTGCTTCATCCTGATGAACACCGGTACTGCAATGGAGTCGCACAACCAGTTGCTGACGACCGTGGGCTGGACCACCGGACATGCACAGCCCCATCAGACCGATTACATGTTCGAAGGCGGCGTGTTCATGGCCGGCGCGACCATACAGTGGCTGCGCGACGGACTGAAGCTGATCCGTGATTCGTCTGAAGTCGAGGCACTGGCTGCGTCGGTGCCGGACAGCGACGGCGTGACCTTTGTGCCGGCCTTTTCCGGCCTTGGCGCGCCGCACTGGGACGCCTATGCGCGCGGTACTTTGCTTGGCCTGACGCGCGGCACGCAGGCGGGCCATATTGCGCGTGCAGCGCTCGAGGGCATTGCCTTCCAGACGGCGGACGTGCTGACCGCGATGCAGAAGGATGCGGCAACGCCATTGCGCGAGTTGCGCGTCGACGGCGGCGCCGCCCGCAACAACCTGCTGATGCAATTCCAGGCCGATATTCTCGGCGTGCCGGTGGTGCGGCCTGAAGTCACCGAAACTACCGCACTTGGTGCCGGCTATCTTGCCGGCCTCGGGGTCGGCTTCTGGAAAGACCAGGACGAGATCGCCGCGCAGTGGCAGATGGAGCGGCGCTTCGAGCCGAAGATGACGCCGGCCGAGCGTCATGCACGCCTTGATGTGTGGCAGCGTGCGATTGCCCGCGCGGCGCGTTGGGCGGACGAGGCCTGAGCCTTAATGGTTGTCCGCAGCCTGCGGCGCCACGTCGGCCGCTGCCGCGATACGCAGGCGGAAAATTTCCTGGTTCAGAATCAGGCAGAACTCTGTCGTACGCTGTGCATCGCCAAGGAGGACGCTGTTGGCCGCTAGCGCCTCCAGGGTCGCCAGTCGCAAGGGGCCGTTCTCCGGCGCCCGTTCATAGAGCTTCATGGTGGCCAGCGTTCGGTATTCCTGCGGCATGCTTGGAATACGGGCTGCGACCTGGCCGATCTGCTGCGCTTGCTGATAGACGGTGCCTTCGCTAATGCGGGTGATGAGCTCATCGAACGTCGCTTTCGCCATCGCGAACGAACTCAATGCCGTCGATGCGTGGAGCAGCTTGACGACCAGCCGGCATCGCGCCTCGAAAGGAAAGGTGGCCGTCGCCGTGATCAATTGCCTGGCGAAGAGTGCCGCGCTGTCATTGAGCAGGTTTCGCTCGGTGCAGCACGGATAGGCTGCAAATGATTCAATCAGTTCAATCGCACAATCCAGCGCCTCGTCGTTTCTGCCGGTGTGTTCCAGGCAGCCGATCAGCTGATGGATGCTTGCGTGGCGATGGTCAGGCGGCACGCCGGGCAACAGCGTAATAGCTGCTTGGATGGCGCCCAGGCGTTGTTGGTGGCTGCCAGTCGCCGCTCTCGACAGTTCATGCTCCAGCAAGGTTCTCAACGTCTGCTGAAGATCTTGCTGCGTCGCCGGGACTGGTTTGGGTCCCGGGCGCACAGTGACAGGAACGCTGGATTGGGTGAGGTCGATCTGCGTGAGGCTGATCATCAGTGCCTCTATTTCGGCGCCGATCGGATCTTGTGGGGCAGCGGCATAATCGGCCGCGCTGCGGGCTTCACGATTGCCGAGGTGCGGCGATGCAATCCGCGGGGACTCAGGCGGGCTGTGCTGGCGCGAGGCGCTTTCCGGCGCAGATCTGACTGATCGTGGGTCCGGATGATCGGAAGGCGAGCGATCGCGTGTCGGGCTGAAGTTCATCGGGGCTCCCCGGTGGTTGGTGAAACCCCTGTGGGACAGGTAGCCGATCGCTGTTCCTAGTCGATGCGCACCCAATGAGTTGGATCAACGAGCAATCGATGTTCGGCTCTGTGGGGAGCGATCGCGAAAAAACAAAGGCAGCCGAAGCTGCCTTTGTCTCTGGAACGTGCCGTATCAGCGCTGCTTGTTGCGCAGTTTGGCGATAGCCGCCAACTGGGCGACGGCGACTGCCAGTTCGGCCTGTGCATGCGCGTAGTCAATGGCCGACTCGCGATTGCTCATTGCCTCTTCTGCTGCCTTTTTCGCTGCGCCGGCTTTTGCCTCGTCGAGATCCTTGCCTCGGATCGCAGTATCGGCGAGCACCGTCACCGCGTTCGGCTGCACCTCGAGGATGCCGCCTGCGACGAAGATGAACTCATCGTCGGCCTGACCCGCGACTTTGATGCGAACCGCGCCCGGACGGATGCGCGTGATCAGCGGCGTGTGCTTGGGATAGATGCCCAGCTCGCCCGCTTCACCCGGCAACGCGACGAACTCGGCCTCGCCCGCGAAGATCTGCTCTTCGGCGGAGACCACGTCAACGTGAATAGTGTGTGCCATAGGAAGCCCTTGTCGGTATCGAGAAGCGTGCCCCGCAGACTGGCTGCGGGGCCGGGAACATTACTGCAGTTTCTTCGCCTTCTCGATCGCTTCTTCGATCGTGCCGACCATGTAGAACGCCTGCTCCGGCAGGTGATCCAGCTCGCCGGAGGCGATCATCTTGAAGCCTTTGATGGTGTCCTTCAGCGACACGTACTTGCCCGGTGCGCCGGTGAACACTTCAGCGACGTGGAAAGGCTGCGACAGGAAACGCTGCATTTTACGTGCGCGCGCCACGGTCAGCTTGTCTTCCGGTGCCAGTTCGTCCATGCCCAGAATCGCGATGATGTCGCGCAGTTCCTTGTAGCGCTGCAGCGTGCCCTGCACCGCACGGGCCGTCTCGTAGTGCTCGGCGCCGACCACGTTCGGGTCCAGCTGGCGCGAGGTCGAGTCGAGCGGATCAACCGCCGGGTAGATACCCAGTGCAGCGATGTCACGCGACAGAACGACGGTGGAGTCGAGGTGGGCGAAGGTGGTAGCCGGCGACGGGTCGGTCAGGTCATCCGCCGGAACGTAGACGGCCTGGATCGAGGTGATCGAGCCGACCTTGGTCGACGTGATGCGCTCCTGCAGGCGGCCCATTTCTTCGGCCAGCGTCGGCTGGTAACCCACCGCGGAAGGCATACGGCCCAGCAGCGCGGACACTTCGGTACCGGCCAGCGTGTAACGGTAGATGTTATCGACGAAGAACAGAACGTCACGGCCTTCATCGCGGAACGATTCGGCGATCGTCAGGCCGGTCAGCGCGACGCGCAGGCGGTTGCCCGGCGGCTCGTTCATCTGGCCGTACACCATCGCAACCTTCGACTTGGTGAAATCTTCGGTGTTGACGACGCCCGCTTCCATCATCTCGTGATAGAAGTCGTTGCCCTCACGGGTACGCTCACCCACGCCGGCGAACACGGACAGACCCGAGTGCGCCTTCGCGATGTTGTTGATCAGTTCCATCATGTTGACGGTCTTGCCGACGCCGGCGCCGCCGAACAGGCCGACCTTGCCGCCTTTTGCGAACGGGCAGACCAGGTCAATCACCTTGATGCCGGTTTCCAGCAGTTCCTGCGACGGCGACAGCTCGTCGTATGCGGGCGGCTTGCGGTGGATCGAAGCGGTCTGCGCGGTGCTGACCGGGCCCTGCTCGTCGATAGCGTTGCCGAGCACGTCCATGATGCGGCCGAGGGTCGCCTGACCAACCGGCACGGTGATCGGTGCGCCGGTGTTCTGGATGACCATGCCACGACGCAGGCCGTCGGAGGAACCGAGCGCAATGGTGCGCACGATGCCGTCACCCAGCTGCTGCTGCACTTCCAGCGTCAGCTCGGAGCCTGCCATTTTCAGCGCATCGTAGACCTTGGGCATCGCGTCGCGCGGAAATTCCACGTCAACCACAGCACCGATACACTGAACGATTTTGCCTTCAGCCATTTTCGTTCCTTCAATAAAGTTAGATTCGTTAATTTCGCGTGTTCAAGCCAGGCGTCAGACCGCTGCGGCGCCGGCGACGATCTCGGACAGTTCCTTCGTGATCGCGGCCTGGCGGGTCTTGTTGTAGACCAGCTTCAGCTCGCCGATCAGGTTGCCGGCGTTGTCGGTTGCAGCCTTCATCGCGACCATGCGTGCCGATTGCTCGGATGCCATGTTCTCGGCGACGGCCTGATACACCAGCGCCTCGACATAACGCACCAGCAGATCGTCGATCACGGTCTGCGCATCCGGCTCGTACAGGTAGTCCCAGCTGTGTGCATGCGTCGGCTGCATCTGCTCCGAAGTGAGCGGCAACAGCTGCTCGATCACGGGCTCCTGCTTCATCGTGTTCAGGAAGCGGGTGAAGCACAGATGCACTTCGTCGACCTGTCCCTCGGTGTAGGCGTCGAGCAGCACCTTCACCGGTCCGATCAGCTTCTCGAGGTGCGGCGTGTCGCCCAGCTGCACTGCGTGCGAGACGACCTTCACGCCGATGCGGTTCAGGAAGCCGAAGCCCTTGTTGCCGATCCCGACCGCGACGACCTTCTTGCCGGCCGCCTCGATCTCGCGCATCTTGTTGGTTACCTGACGCAGCACGTTGGTGTTCAGGCCGCCGCACAGACCCTTGTCGGTCGTGACGACGATCAGGCCGACCGTCTTGCTGCCTTCCTGCTTGACCAGGAACGGATGCGAGTACTCCGGATTTGCCTCGGCCAGATGAGCGGCGACATTACGAACCTTCTCGCCGTAGGGACGAGCGGCGCGCATCCGTTCCTGCGCCTTGCGCATTTTGGATGCGGCGACCATCTCCATCGCCTTGGTGATCTTCTTCGTGTTCTCGACGCTCTTGATCTTGCCGCGTATCTCTTTACCAGCAGCCATGCTAGTTCCTTTCAGCTACGGTTGAGATCAGAAGCTCTTCTTGAAGCTTTCGATCGCGGCGGCCAGAGCGGCTTCGCCGTCCTTGTCGAGCTGCTTGGTGTCTTCGATCTTCTTCAGCAGGTCGGCGTGGCTGGTCTTCAGGAAGTTGTGCAGGCCGGATTCGAAGGCGAGCACTTTCTTCACCTCGACGTCGTCCAGGTAGCCCTTGTTCACTGCGAACAGCGTGGCGGCCATCAGCGAGACCGGCAGCGGCGAATACTGTGCCTGCTTCAGCAGTTCGGTCACGCGTGCGCCGCGGTCGAGCTGCTTGCGGGTAGCTTCGTCGAGGTCGGAAGCGAACTGCGCGAACGCAGCCAGTTCACGGTACTGCGCGAGGTCGGTACGGATACCGCCGGACAAGCCTTTGATGACTTTGGTCTGTGCAGCACCACCGACGCGCGACACCGAGATACCTGCGTTGATCGCGGGACGGATACCGGCGTTGAACAGCGAGGTCTCGAGGAAGATCTGGCCATCGGTGATCGAGATCACGTTGGTCGGAACGAATGCGGAAACGTCACCCGCCTGGGTTTCGATGATCGGCAGCGCGGTCAGCGAGCCGGTCTGGCCCTTCACGGCACCTTCGGTGAACTTCTCGACATAGTCGGGATTCACGCGTGCAGCGCGCTCGAGCAGGCGCGAGTGGAGATAGAACACGTCGCCCGGGAATGCCTCACGGCCCGGCGGACGGCGCAGCAGCAGCGACACCTGACGGTAAGCGACAGCCTGCTTCGACAGGTCGTCATAAATGATCAGTGCGTCTTCGCCGCGGTCACGGAAGTATTCGCCCATCGCGCAGCCGGAGTAGGCCGACACGTACTGCATTGCAGCGGACTCGGAAGCGGTCGCCGACACGACGATGGTGTAGTCCATCGCGCCGTGCTGTTCGAGCGCGCGCACCACGTTCTTCACCGACGAGGCCTTCTGGCCGATCGCGACGTAGATACAGGTAACGCCCTGGCCCTTCTGGTTGATGATGGTGTCCAGTGCGACGGCGGTCTTGCCGGTCTGGCGGTCACCAATGATCAGCTCTCGCTGGCCACGGCCGATCGGCACCATGGAGTCGATCGACTTCAGGCCGGTCTGCAGCGGCTGGGAAACGGATTGACGCGCGATGACGCCCGGAGCAATCTTTTCGATCGGTGCGCTCAGCTTGGCGTTGATCGGGCCTTTGCCGTCGACCGGCTGTCCCAGCGCGTTCACGACGCGGCCACGCAGCTCGGGGCCGATCGGCACTTCGAGGATGCGGCCGGTGCACTTGACCGTATCGCCTTCGGAAATGTGCTCGTACTCGCCGAGGATAACGGCGCCGACGGAGTCACGCTCGAGGTTCAGCGCGAGGCCGAAGGTGTTGCCCGGGAACTCGAGCATTTCGCCCTGCATCGCGTCGGACAGGCCGTGGATGCGGCAGATGCCGTCAGTCACGGAGATCACGGTGCCCTGGTTGCGAATTTCGGCGCTGGCGCCGATGCCCTGGATCCGGCTCTTGATCAGCTCGCTGATTTCAGACGGGTTGAGTTGCATGTTTGCTCCTGATTGGTTGGGTCGCGTCGGCTATGCCCGGCTGCCCGCAATATCTGTAGTTGTTCAGCGGTCCTTACGACGCCAGCGCGGTCTGCATCTGCTGCAGCTTGGCGCGCACCGAGGTGTCGAGCACTTCGTCGCCGACCACCACACGCACGCCGCCGATCAGCGATGCATCGACGGTCACGCTCGGATTCAGCTTGCGGCCGAATTTTTTCTCGAGCGCGGCAACGAGGTCGCTGACTTGGGCATCCTGCATCGGGAAGGCGCTGATGATTTCGGCATCTGCGCTACCCTGCTGCGCATTCTTCAGCAGGCGGAACTGTTCAGCGATCTCGGGCAGCAGAACCAGGCGGCCGTTCTCGACCAGCGCGTTGACGAAGTTCTTCGCCTCCGGGCTTGTTGAAGACTTCAGCACCGACAGGAAGGTTTCCGCGATCTGCGCGTCGGAGACGCGCGGGTTGGAGGCGAGTTCCTGCACTTCGGGCAGTGCGGCGACTGCGGCCATTTCGTCGACGAGGTCAGACCAGGCCTGCAGGTTGCCGCCCTGCGCCACGCGGAACAGCGCCTCGGCGTACGGACGTGCGATGGTAGCGAGTTCGGCCATGGTTACAGTTCAGCCTTGAGTTGGTTCAACAGGTCCGCATGGGCGGCGGCGTTGATTTCCTTCTTCAGGATCTGCTCTGCGCCCTTGACTGCGAGGGCAGCAACTTCGGCACGCAGTGCGTCGCGCACCTTGCCAGCCTGCGCTTCGGCGTCCGCACGTGCTGCTGCGACGATGCGTGCAGCTTCATCGGATGCCTGCTTCTTCGCGTCTTCGACGATGGCCTGCGCGCGCTTCTCGGCATCGGCGACGCGCTTCGCGCTTTCGTCACGGGCACCGGCGAGCTCGGCCTGTACGCGCTTCTCGGCTGCGGCCATTTCGGCCTTGCCGCGGTCGGCGGCTGCTAGGCCTTCCGAGATCTTCTTGGCACGCTCGTCGAGCGCCTTCATCAGCGGCGGCCACACGAATTTCATCGTGAACAGCGCGAGGATGAAGAAGACGACGAACTGCGCAAACAGTGTTGCGTTCAGGTTCACGGTTATTTCCTTCTCAAATTGACAGACGCCGGGGTCAGGCCCCGGCACGATGAGAATTCAGGAATTAGCCGGCGAACGGGTTTGCGAAGGCAAACATCATCGCGATACCAACACCGATCAGGAACGCTGCGTCGATCAGGCCGGCCAGCAGGAACATCTTGGTCTGCAGGCTGTTCATCAGTTCCGGCTGGCGAGCCGAGGCTTCGATGAACTTGCCACCCATGATGCCGATGCCGATACATGCGCCGATAGCACCCATGCCGATGATCAGACCGCAAGCCAGTGCAACGAGAGCGACGTTAGTCATGAAAACTCCTTAGATAGTGAAAGTCAAAGAATCAAAAAACAAACCAGATACTGCAAAACTTCTCCGAAACTGCCCCGCCGTGCCGTCGGCCTCTTGACCCGCCCCGCCGCGAGGGCGTTCAGGACAGGAGCGATTGGTCGGCAGCGCGTCGGGGCGATCTTCTTAGTGGCCTTCGTGTGCCTGGCCGATGTACACCAGCGTCAGCATCATGAAGATGAAGGCCTGCAACAGCACGATCAGGATGTGGAAGATTGCCCAGATCGAACCGGCTACCACGTGCATGCCGAAGCCCCACCAGGTGGCGGTCGAACCGAGCAGCGCGATCAGCAGGAAGATCAGTTCGCCGGCATACATGTTGCCGAACAGTCGCATGCCGAGCGACACAGTCTTGGCGACGAACTCGATGATGTTCAGGCCGAGGTTGGCGATCCACAGTGCGGGATGCGAGCCGAACGGTGCGCAGAACAATTCGTGAATGAAGCCGCCCAGTCCCTTGATCTTCACGTTGTAGTACAGCATCAGGGCGAAAACGCCGAGTGCCATGCCAAGCGTGCCGTTCAGGTCGGCCGTAGGGACCACGCGGAAATGCGGCTCAGCGCCGAACAGGCGGAAGATGCCGGCGAACAGGTCGACTGGCAGGAAATCCATCGAGTTCATCAACGCGACCCAGACGAACACGGTCAGCGCAAGCGGAGCAATGAAGCTGCGGTTGCCGTGCACAATGTTCTTCGACTGGTCTTCGACCATCTCGACGATCATCTCGACAAACGCCTGGAAGCGGCCCGGTACGCCCGAGGTCGCTTTTTGCGCGGCGCGAACCATGAAGAACAGGCCGACTACGCCCATCATCACCGACCAGAACACCGTGTCGATATTGAGCACCGAAAAGTCGATGATGCTGGTTTGATGGGAGGTCTGAAGATGTCCGAGGTGGTGGACGATGTACTCAGAGGCGGTCGGCGCGTGGTTCACGCCCTCTGCTGCCGTTTCTGCTGCCATGTCAGTGCCTAACTAGTAAGATGATGTAACTTTTCAGCGCGATGATGAACGCTGCGATCAACGCCAGCCAGTTCAGGTCGCGATACCACCAGACGACCAGGGCGAGCAGCCCGACCGTCAATGCAATCTTGGTGAACTCCCCGAAGAAAAATGTCATCGGGCTCAGAGTTCCAGGCCTGAGCGCGCCCATGTAAAGGCGCAGTGCGAACAGGCCGTTCGGCACTACACAGCACAAGCCTCCGAGCAGCGCTGAGAGTCCGGCATGCGATCCGCCGATGAGCGCAGCGATCAGCGCAGTCAGCAGCGTGGTTGCCAGCTGGATCAGGATCAGACGCAGCATGGCAGTCTGTCGCGCATACCTGTGGGCTCGGGCAAGCGTTGCAGGAGAACTTCCCGCAACGACAAGGCGTGGACTGTGTTCCGTGAGGCCGCGTGATTATAAGAGGCCGTAATAACCAGAGTCAAATGTTTGCCCTCGAGAAAAGCAGTTATTTTCGTTCTCAAATTCGCAATTTCGATCGCCAGTCAACTCGCATCCGCGCGCAAACGCGCTATGACGCCGTCGAGCTGGTCGAGATTATCGAAAGCGATCACAAGCTCGCCCCTGTTGCGGGCGCTGACCCGGATGCTGACTGTCGTTGCGAGCGCATCGGACAACTCTTCTTCGAGCCGCGCGATGTCGCGCGACTTCTCGCGCGCTGATCCCGGCTTGGCACCGTCTTGGCCCGTGGTGTGCCGCACCACCAGCTTTTCCGCTTCGCGCACCGACAGACGCTTGCCGACGATCTCGTTGGCCAGCGTGATCTGGCTGGCCGCATCGACGGCGAGCAGCGCGCGCGCATGGCCCATGTCGATATCGCCAGCCATCAGCATGGACTGCACCGGCTTCGCAAGATTCAGCAGCCGCAGCAGATTCGATACCGCGCTGCGCGAGCGTCCGACGGACACGGCTGCCTGTTCGTGGGTGAAATGGAATTCGTCGATCAGTCGCTGTATGCCCTGCGCTTCTTCGAGCGGATTCAGGTCTTCGCGCTGCATGTTCTCGATCAGCGCCATCGCGGCCGCGCCCTGGTCGTCGACTTCGCGCACCAGTACCGGCACCTCGGTCAGTCCGGCCAGCTGTGCTGCGCGGAAGCGCCGCTCGCCCGCGATAATCTCGTGTGTGACGCCCGGCCTGCCGTCGGCGATCGGGCGCACCAGGATCGCCTGCAGCAGTCCCTGCGCACGGATCGAATCCGCCAGTTCGTTGAGCGCGCCCTCATCCATGCGCGTTCTCGGCTGGTACTTGCCGGCCTGAAGTGCCGTTACCGGCATCGTCGCGCCTGCATTGGTGGCCGCAGTCGCGTCCGGAGTCAGGTCGGGCGAGCCGCCAAGCAGCGCCTCGAGCCCGCGGCCGAGGCCTTTCGGTTTTTTCGTCACCATGGATTTGATTGATTGAGTTTTCGGAATCTGCGTTGCACGCTTCAGAGGGCGTTGATGCGCTCGACCAGTTCCTTGCCGAACGCGACATACGCTTGCGCTCCCTTCGATGACGGATCGAAGATCACGCCGGGAATGCCGTAGGACGGCGCTTCGGCGAGGCGCACATTGCGCGGGATGATGGACTTGAACACCTTGTCGCCGAAATGCTTCTCGAGTTGCGACGACACCTGTTGCGACAGCATCATGCGCGGGTCGAACATGACGCGCAGCAGTCCGATCACTTTCAGTTCCGGGTTCATTTTCGCGTGCACGATCTTGATGGTGTTCACCAGGTCGGACAGCCCCTCGAGCGCGTAGTACTCGCACTGCATCGGAATGATGACCCCATGCGCAGCGCACAGCCCGTTGAGGGTGAGCATGGACAACGCCGGCGGGCAATCGATCAGCACGAAGTCATAGTCGTGCTCGACTTTGGAAAGGGCCTGCTTGAGCCGCAGTTCACGCTGGTCGAGCTCGACCATTTCCACTTCCGCGCCGGCCAGTTCGCGGTTGGCAGGCAGCACGTCGAAATGTCCGGTCTCGGATCTCTGGCGCGCGGCACCGATGTCGCCGAGGCCCAGCAGCACCTGATACACCGAGCTCTCGAGCGTGGCCTTGTCGATGCCCGCGCCCATGGTCGCATTGCCCTGCGGGTCGAGGTCAATCAGCAGCACGCGCTGGTCCAGCTTCGCGAGCCCGGCGGCGAGATTGACCGCAGTAGTGGTCTTGCCAACGCCCCCTTTCTGGTTGGCAATGCAGAAGATCTTGGCCATGTTGGTGTTGTTGTCTAGTTGTTATTAAGGCGAGCGACGTGCACCAGGTGTCGCTCGGCATTCAGGCCGGGCACATGCAGCGGCTCGACCTGCAGCAATTGCCATCCGTCCGGCAGGCGCTCAATGCCCGTCTGCTGTGCCTGGCCTTTCAGTGCGACCAGGCGTCCGCCTGGTGACAGCAGGTGGCCGGACCAGCGGATGAAGTCCGACAGGTCGGCAAAGGCACGCGAGGTGATCAGGTCGAACTGATATCCGGGCTGCCACTGCTCTACCCTGCCGGTGTGCACGCGAGCATTTGCCAGGCCCAACTCCGCTTTCACCTGGGTCAGGAATGCCGTTTTCTTGTGCACGGTGTCGATCATCTCCACACGCAATGCGGGTGCCGCATGCTGTGCCCAGATCGCAATCACGATGCCCGGCAGGCCGCCGCCCGAGCCTACGTCCAGCACCCGCCCGGCGTGGGCGAAAGCAGGCAGCGCCGCCATGCAGTCGAGCAGGTGCTGAGTCAGCATCTGCTCCGGGTCGCGCACTGCGGTCAGGTTATAGACGGCATTCCATTTGTTGAGCAGGGCCAGATAGTCGAGCAGCTGCTCCAGCTGTGCGTCCGGCAGGTCCAGCGCCAGCAGGTCGGCGCCTGCGCGCAGCCGGGCGCGCAATTCGTCGCGGGCGATCGTCATTCCGCCGCCGAGCTTTCAGGCAGCGCGGCAAAATTCTTGAATCCGCCTTTTTTCAGGTGAACCAGCAGCAGTGAAATCGCGGCCGGGGTCACGCCGGCAATGCGCGATGCCTGACCCAGCGTTTCCGGCCGGTGCTTGGTCAGCTTCTGCCGCACCTCGATCGACAAGGCGGTCACCGCCATATAGTCCAGATCCGGCGGCAGCTTCAGGTTTTCGTAATGCTCGTGGCGCTCGACCTCCTTTGCCTGCCGGTCGATGTAGCCCGCGTATTTCACCTGGATTTCGACCTGTTCGGCCACGGCCGGGTCGAGAGCGGGATTATCAAAGCGCCGCCCGTCGACCGCCTGCAGCGTCATTAGCGCCTCATAGCTAACATTCGGGCGGCGAAGGAGATCAGTAAGCGCATACTCACGCTCGATCGGCTTGCCCAGCACGCGCTCGGCTTCGGCCTGCGCAATCAGCCTGGGGTTGACCCAGGTGGATTTCAGCCGCTCGAGTTCGCGTGCAATCGCTTCGCGACGGCGCTCGAACACCTCCCATTGCATGTCGGTCACACAGCCGAGCCGGCGCCCGATCTCCGTCAGGCGAAGGTCGGCATTGTCTTCGCGGAGGCTGAGCCGGTATTCCGCACGGCTGGTGAACATCCGATACGGCTCTTGCACGCCTTGAGTGACCAGATCATCGACCAGCACGCCGAGGTAGGCTTCATCGCGCCGCGGCGTCCATGGCTCGCGACCCTGGGTCTGCAGGGCCGCATTCAGGCCTGCCAGCAAGCCCTGCGCCGCCGCCTCTTCATAACCGGTGGTGCCATTGATCTGGCCGGCAAAAAACAGTCCGCGAATTGCTTTGGTCTCGAGCGAAGCCTTCAGCCCACGGGGGTCGAAATAGTCGTACTCGATCGCATAACCGGGACGCAGGATGTGGGCATTTTCAAGGCCGCGCATCGAGCGTACCAGCGCCAGCTGCGCATCGAAAGGCAAGCTGGTCGAGATGCCGTTCGGGTAAAACTCGTTGGTAGTCAGCCCTTCCGGCTCCAGAAAGATCTGGTGAGATTCCTTGTCCGCGAAACGATGGATCTTGTCCTCAATCGACGGACAGTAGCGGGGACCCACGCCTTCAATCACGCCCGTGAACATCGGGCTTCGGTCGAGTGCGGAACGAATGATGTCGTGAGTTTGCCGGTTGGTATGGGTGATCCAGCAGGGCAATTGCTGCGGATGCATGGCGGCCGACCCCATCACCGAGAACACCGGCACCGGATCGAGGTCGCCAGGCTGCTCAGTCATCACGGAAAAATCGATGCTGCGACCATCGATGCGCGGCGGCGTGCCCGTTTTCAGCCGGCCTTGAGGGAGCTTTAACTCTTTCAATCTGGCCGACAGCGAGGTAGCAGGCGGATCCCCTGCCCGTCCACCGGAATAATTATTCAGCCCGACATGAATTTTTCCATCGAGGAAAGTCCCTGCGGTCAGCACCACCGAACGCGAGCGAAAACGAATGCCGACCTGCGTGACCGCCCCAACCACACGATCACCCTCCACCATCAGGTCGTCGACCGCCTGCTGGAACAGCCACAAGTTGGGCTGATTTTCGAGGCGGCGGCGGATAGCGGCTTTGTACAGGATGCGATCGGCCTGGGCACGTGTCGCCCGCACTGCCGGCCCCTTGGACGAGTTCAGAATCCGAAACTGTATGCCGCCCTCATCGGTGGCAATTGCCATGGCGCCGCCCAGCGCATCCACTTCTTTCACCAGATGGCCTTTGCCAATGCCGCCGATCGATGGATTGCAGGACATTTGTCCGAGAGTTTCGATGTTATGGGTCAGCAGCAGCGTCTTCTGCCCGATGCGGGCAGCAGCCAGCGCAGCTTCCGTGCCGGCGTGACCGCCACCGACGACGATGACATCAAATTCAGTGGGGAAATCCATGGAAAGGCGACGAAACCAAGGTGAGGCAGAGCCGGGATTATAAAGGGATTTACCAGCGGCCGGCGCTTATGCGGCGCTCGCTGCGCCACGAATCTTGGGCGGACGATGTTTCACGTGAAACCGTGCCACGCCGATACCACTGACTGCTGGTCTGCCCTTCCCTCAATAAACGCCACCCGCCGTTTACTGTTTCACGTGAAACAACCACACTCCGTAGGCATCCCACCCTGTCTTGGCAATCAGCATCAATACCACCAACAGGAAAACTTTTCGGACAAAGCCAGCACCCTCACGAATAGCCAACCGTGCACCGATGATGGAGCCGGCAATATTACTGACGGCCATCACCAGTGCCAATTGCCACAGCGGCGGGTGCGTAGGAATGAACCACGCGAGTGCCGCTAAGTTACAGGCGACATTCACGATTTTTGCCGCTGCCGAGGCACGCAGAAAATCCAGCCCGAAACTGCGGACAAACAGAAAGATCAGGAAGCTTCCCGTGCCGGGTCCGAAGAAACCGTCGTAAAAACCGATAGCGACACCCACCACAGCAGCAGCCAGCCACTTGCGCCTGCCTTGACGGGTCGGCGCATAACTGCCGCCGAAGTCCTTGCGCCTGAACACGTAGATAGCGACCAGCAACAGGACCACCGGCAGCAGTTGCCGGAAAAGTTCCGGAGGAAACAAGCTCAGTGCCCGGGCACCGATGAATGCAAACACCAAAGCGGCGAGCGAGGCCGGCAGCACCAATCCCCAATCGATCGCAAATCGCTGCCAGTAAGTCCGTGCGGCAAATGCCGTGCCGCAAAGGCTGGCGACCTTATTGGTGCCGAACAATGTCGCCGGATGCGCGTTTGGCAGTGCGGAGAATAAAGCGGGGATCTGGATCAACCCTCCGCCACCGACGACTGCGTCAAGCAAACCTGCCAGCAATGCCGCCAATCCGAGGGAGAACAGCAGATCAGCGGCCATTGTCCCTGTCAGCTCAGGAAAAAGTGTTTGTTAGTGTTTACTGTCAACAAAACCCCCTGTTTATGCGAATTCCATCGTGCGAGACGGCCGAAATTCACCGACCTTGCCGCGAATTAAGTCTGCTGCTCGGTCAGCAATCATGATCGTCGGCGAATTGCAATTGCCGGACGTAATGGTCGGCATGACCGACGCATCGACTACGCGCAGGCCAGCGACGCCCCTGACGCGCAACTCGCTGTCGACGACCGCCAGCGGATCTTCCGCGCGCCCCATCTTGCAGGTGCCGACCGGATGGAAGATGGTGGTCGCAATATCGCCGGCGGCGGCGGCCAATTCCTCATCCGTATTGAACTGGACACCCGGCTTGTATTCTTCCGGTGCGTAAGGCTGCAGCGCAGGTGCGGCAGCGATCCGGCGAGTCAGCCGCAATGAATCCGCCGCGACCTTGCGGTCTTCGGGTGTCGACAGATAATTCGGGGTGATTTTCGGTGCCATGGCATGGTCGCCACTGGCAATCCGTACATGGCCGCGCGACGTGGGACGCAGATTGCACACGCTTGCGGTAAATGCCGGAAAGCTGTGCAGTGGCTGGCCGAAGCGGTCGAGCGACAAAGGCTGTACGTGATACTGCAGGTTTGCGGTCGGCTGCGACGCGTCTGAGCGGGTAAACGCGCCGAGCTGCGACGGCGCCATTGCCATCGGGCCGCTGCGGTTGAGCAAATACTGCATGCCGATGCGCAGCTTGCCATGCCAGCTGTTGGCCAGCGTGTTCAGGGTCTTCGCACCCTTCACCTTGAATACCATCCGGATCTGCAAATGGTCCTGCAGGTTTTCGCCGACACCGGGCAGATCGAGCAGCGGCCGCACGCCATATTGCTGCAGCAGCGATGCCGGCCCGAGGCCGGACAATTGCAGCAATTGCGGCGAACCAATCGCACCTGCCGACAGGAGGGTCTCGCGTACTGCCCTCGCCGTCCATGCACGGCCGCCGCCGGTAAATTCAACACCTGTGCAGCGCAGCCCCTGCTCGCCTTTCTCGATGACCAGCTTCTCGACATGGCAGCCGGTCATGATCGTCAGGTTCCCACGCTGCGATGCCGGGCGCAGGAACGCCTTTGCGGTGTTCCAGCGCAGGCCGCTCTTCTGGTTGACTTCGAAATAGCCGCAGCCTTCGTTGTCGCCGCGATTGAAGTCCTCGGTGTTCGGAATGCCGGTCTGGCGCGCAGCCTCGCGAAAGGCATCGAGTATGTCCCAGCGCAGCCGCTGCTTCTCGACGCGCCATTCGCCACTGGCACCGTGATATTGGTTTTCACCGCCGTGATGATTCTCGGTGCGCCTGAATAGCGGCAGCACCTGGTCCCAGCGCCAGCTTTCATCGCCGGTGGCTTCGGCCCAGCGATCGTAGTCGCCGCGCTGGCCGCGCATGTAGATCATGCCGTTAATCGACGAGCAGCCTCCCAGCACTTTGCCGCGCGGGTAAATCAGGCTGCGCCCGTTCAGGCCGGCATCGGCTTCCGTGCGGAACAGCCAGTCGGTGCGCGGGTTGTCGATGCAGTACAAGTAGCCGACCGGGATGTGAATCCACACATAGTCATCCTTGCCGCCGGCCTCGATCAGCAGCACCTGCACGTTCCTGTCCTCGGTCAGGCGATTCGCGAGCACGCAGCCGGCTGTGCCGCCGCCGATGATCACATAATCGTAGTCGCCTGCACTTTCGCGGTTCTGCATGCTGGCCTCCGTGATCACTTCGCGACCGGCATGGTGAACTCCGCACCCTTGGCGATGCTCTCCGGCCAGCGCTGCATGATCGACTTGTAGCGCGTATAAAATCGCACGCCCTCTTCGCCATAGATATGCGCATCCCCGAACAGCGAGCGCTTCCAGCCACCGAACGAATGCCAGGCCATCGGCACCGGGATCGGCACGTTGACGCCCACCATGCCGACTTCGATACGACGCGAGAATTCGCGCGCTGTGTTGCCGTCCGATGTGAACAGCGACACGCCGTTGCCAAACTCGTGCGCATTAATCAGTTCGATCGCACTGCCCAGATCCGGCACGCGCACCACGCACAGCACCGGCCCGAAAATCTCCTCGCGATAAATCGTCATGTCGGTCTTTACATGATCGAACAGTGTGCCTCCGAGGAAAAAGCCCTGCTCATGCCCGGGCACCTGATAACCGCGCCCGTCGACCAGCAGCGTCGCTCCCGACTGCACACCCTGCGCGATGTAGGACTCGATCTTCTCCTTGTGCGCCGCCGTCACCACCGGCCCCATCTCGGCCTCCGGATCCATGCCGTTCCTGATCTTCAGCGATTGCACGCGCGGCACCAGCCGCTCCACCAGTTCGTCCGCAACACTGCCGACCGCGACCGCGACCGAGATCGCCATGCAGCGCTCGCCGGCAGACCCGTAGGCAGCACCGATCAGCGCGTCGACAGCCTGGTCGAGATTCGCGTCCGGCATCACCACCAGGTGATTCTTTGCACCGCCCAGCGCCTGCACGCGCAGCGGATAGGCGCCCTTGCGCTTCGTGCCCTCGGTGTAGATGTATTCCGCAATCGGCGTCGAACCGACGAACGACACTGCCTTCACGTCGGGATGCTGCAATAGCGTATCGACTGCGAGCTTGTCACCCTGCACGACGTTGAACACCCCCTCCGGCAGGCCGGCCTCGCGGAACAGTTCGGCCAGCATCAGCGATGGCGACGGGTCGCGTTCCGACGGCTTCAGCACGAAGGTATTGCCGCAGCCGATGGCGACCGGCGCCATCCACAGCGGTACCATCACCGGAAAATTGAACGGCGTAATGCCGGCTGTGACGCCGAGCGGCTGGCGCAGTTGCCAATTGTCGATGCCGCCGCCGATATTGTCAGTAAACTGGGTCTTCAGCAGCTGCGGAATGCCGCATGCGAATTCGACGATCTCCAGCCCGCGCACCACCTCGCCCTTGGCATCGCTGAACACCTTGCCGTGCTCGCGGGTGATCGCCGCGGCCAGATCGTCGTGATGCTTCTCTATCAGCTCCTTGAACTTGTACAGCACGCGTGCGCGCTTGAGCGGCGCGGTTTCGGCCCAGGCCGGTGCCGCAGCCGCAGCTGCCGCCACGGCTGTGTTCACCTCCTCTGCGCTGGCCAGCGCCACCTGTGCGATCGCTTCGCCAGTCGCCGGATTAGTCACCGGCTGGCTGCGCCCGCTGGACGAAGCGACCAGCTGGCCATTGATGAAATGCGAGATCGGTGCGTCGGTGGGCTTCATAAAAATTCCTTTTGTTGTAGACCAGTGCTTTCACAGCTTAAACCACGTCTTGACTGGATATCCAATGAGTTATCATCAGTAACTTCATAAAAAATCCTTATATTGATTGATGGATCTTACGCAATTACGCGCATTCATCACTGTGGCCCGAGAGGGCAATCTCACTCGCGCTGCCGAACGGCTGAACCTCACCCAGCCTGCCGTCAGCCTGCAGATCAAGGCTTTGCAGCAGAGCCTGCACCTCAACCTGTTTACCCGCACGCCGACCGGCATGATGCTGACTGCCGAAGGCGCGAAACTGCTGCCTCTGGCAGAGCGCGTCATGGCAGGGAGCCGCGAGCTGCTGCAAGCCGCACACTCATTGAATTCCACACTCAGTGGCAATCTGGCCATCGGCACCATCCTCGATCCCGAGTTCACCCGACTCGGTGCTTTTCTTAAATTGCTGGTGGAGGGTTACCCGCAGATCTCTACCGAACTGCAGCACGGCATGTCAGGCTGGGTGCAACAGCGCATTCGGCAAGGCGACCTCGACGTAGGCTACTACCTGGGAGATCCGCTGCCGCAAATGCATGCGGCCGTCCTGCGCAGCTTCAGCTATCAGGTGCTTGCTCCGCAAGGCTGGGACAAACGGGTCGCTGGCAAGAGTTGGACCGACCTCGCGCGACTGCCGTGGATCTGGTCGCCACCCGCATCAGTTCATCATCGGCTGCTGTCGGCCGTATTCGCACAACATGCCGTCGAACCGCTGAAAGTGGCACTGGTCGACCAAGAGGCCTCGATGCTCGACCTGGTGAAATCCGGCATCGGCCTGTCACTGGTGAGGGATTCGATCGCCCTGCGCGAATCGCAGGCACACGGCCTGGCAATCGCCGATGCGGTCAGCGTGACCACCCGGCTTTCTTTCATCTGCGTGGCCAGCCGCAAGACGGAACCTGCAATTGCAACGGCTTTCCGGCTCATCGAAGACATCTGGGGCTCTCAAAGGCTTCCCCGCTAAGTCGAGCAAGGCGCCCCGACTCGCAGGTACGTGCTGTATGGCCCAGAAGCGAAACACCGCCAGCAAATCACCGGCGGCAGGCGCTTCCTGTCGGTCGAGGCGCCTGTGGAAAAGTATTGGGATAAGCCGAAGACCGAAAGTGGATAAGCGCTGAAAACCCGACCCACCGTTTTTTTATTCAAAAACTGTCCTTGTCAAACCGCTGGTCTATTCAGGCCTTATCTTCTTCGCAGTCAGTTGAAAGCAAAAAGAAAAGTCGAGTTATCCACAGAATTTCGTCCAGCTTATCTATCACTACCAATCTTAAATACAAGCTTTAGAGAACAACTAAAAAAAGAAAAGCACGCGCTCTGTCGAGCGCATGATGTGGACAACTCTTTGGAAAACCAGTGGACCGATTGTGAATAAATTACATTTATTGCATTGCCCCCGGTTTCGTTATTCTTGTCATTGCTGGAGGAACCTCATTTGACGGCCGCCAAGGGTCGGTGCTTGCCGTGAACAGGCATTGAGACTGCTCAGGTGGCCGACGGAAGGCGAAAAAAAAGAGCCGGATCAACCGGCTCTTCTTCATCATGCATGCTGCAAAAAATCAGGACAGCGAATTGCGGCTCTCGTATTTCGCCAGCGCGCCCGAAGTGCGCAATTGCTCGCGCAGCCAGCGATGGCCCGGGCTGCGTGCATCCCGCTCGTGCCAGAGCATGTCGATGTGTACTTCGGGCAATCTGAACGGCAATTCCTTCTGGATCAGTTGTGTCGACATGCCGGTAGCGTCGATCAGATGGCGCGGTATGACCATCAGCAGATCGGACGCTGCCACGACCTTGCCTGCGGTAAAAAACTGGTTAACGGTGAGCAGGATGCGTCGCTCGCGGTTCAACGTGACCAGCGCATCGTCGACCAGTCCGCGCGCCCGCCCCGAAAAGCTCACCAGCAGGTGGTTTGCTTCGCAATAACGATCCAGCGTCAGGTCCTTGTCGGCCAACGGATGGTCCTTGCGCATCACGCACACATATTCACCCGCATACAGGCGCTCATGGCGCACGGGCGTATCGGTGGCGCCTTGCAGCTGGGCCACCACGCCGGGGAAGAATCCGATCGCCAGGTCAATATCGCCGCGCAGCAGCATCGGGCGCGGCTCACGCGTCGTCAGCGGCACCATACGAATATCAATACCAGGCGCTTCGCTTTCAATCAGGCGCACCAACGGCGGCAGAAGCAAGCCCGCTGTCGCGTCCGCCATGGCCATCCGGAATGTCGCATTCGCCTTCGCCAGTTCGAAACTGCGCGGTGCCACCGCCTCTTCCAGATCAGCCAGTGCGCGCCGCACCGCAGGCCACAATGATTCGGCACGTGCAGTCGGTTTTACCCCGTGCGCGGTACGAATCAGCAACTCGTCGCCCAATGCATCGCGCAAGCGCTTCACGGCATTCGATACCGCAGGCTGTGTCATAGCCAGCCGGTTCGCCGCGCGCGTGAGGTTTTGTTCGGTCATTACTGCGTCAAATACACGCAGTAAATTTAAGTCCAGTGTCAGAAAGCTCATGAATCGAAGAACAGGTTCGGGAGTGAAGAGATATACCACAAAAATATGGGTGGTATACGAATACAAAAGTATTCTTATAACTTAAGGCCAACTATACTGCGCTGCAACAAACCAAACCCGTGCAGGAGTTGTCATGCAAAGTTTCTTCGTCGCCGCCGCCGATACCGTCAAGCCGCTGTTCCTGGGCTTCCAGAATCCGTTTACTGCACTGATGCGCAACTATGGCGGCAGCCAGCCGGCACCGACTGCCGCTGCGACAGCCATCGAGCTTGAGCGCATGGCGCGCAAGGTCGAGCAACTTCAGCCTAATCTCGCGGCCGAGCTGCGCAGCTTCGCTGCCCGTTCCTAATCGATCCGGGCAGCCCGCAGGCGGGCAAAGCGCTCGCCGATCAAACCGACGCCCACGCCGGCAGCGGCCAACAGGTGGCCGCTGCCCACTGAAGACAGCATCGCACCGCCGGCGGCCACGCCGCCCGACTGTCCGAGGAAGAAGCAGGATGCGAAGGCAGCCACTGCCGCGCCGCGCCGCTCAGGCGCCATTTGGGTGGCGTTGATCTGCAGCGTGTTGTGCATCATGTAGAAGCCCAGCCCGAATGCGAAGCAGGCCGGTATCGCGGTCCACCAGAACGGGCTGTAGGCAATCGCAATCATCGCCGCAGCCATTAGCATGGCGCCTCGCCGCACCAGACCCACTTCGCCCAACTGTTTCACCATCTGACGCGAACGTATCGCGAACAGGAAGCCGCCGAATCCGAACAGCATGACCAGGATGCCGGAACCGGCCAGCGAGATGGCGTGCACCGTATGCAGGTGGGTAGGCACGAAGGACAGCCCGCCGTACACCAGGGCGCCCTCCACCAGCACGGTGCCGAGTACTCTGCGCGCCCAGTTCACTTCAAGCACGCGGCGGAACTCGGACAGCATGCGTGCCAGCGCGTGGCCGCTGGCTCGGTGGACTTGTTTGGCCTGGGCAGGCAAACGCGCGTTCATTTGCACGAGCGTCAGGCCGGTCGCCAGAAAAGAAGCGGCGATCAGGAAGAACGGGAAGCGCCAGTTCAGGTAGTCTGCACTCACGCCGCCCAGCATGATGCCCGACGACATGCCGAGAATTTGCCCGATCAGGAAACGCGCCAGTACGGCCTGCCGGTCTTCATAGGCGACGACGTCGCCAATCCACGCCATCGACAGCGGTATCAGTGACGCGCAAGTAATGCCGGCCAGAACCCGTGCGACCAGCAGCGACTGAAAGTCCGGCGCCAAGCCGCACAACAAGGCAGTGACTGCGCAACCGACACAGCCCCATGCGATCACCAGATATTTTCCATAGCGGTCGCCGAGCGGGCCGAACAGCAGCTGCGACACGCCGTACGCGAAGCCGAACACCGTGATCACCATCGCCGCCGAACCGAGCGCAATATCGAACTGGTCTGCCAGCTTCACCAGCATCGAATCAGCAATCCGCATGGACATGCCGCTGCCGAATGCGGCGAGCGACAGTACAAGAATAGCGGTGGAAGGAAGCGCTTGCCTCGCAGCAGAGTTCGTCGAATGCATCGTTGTTCTTATAAGTGGCGCTGGCTGTCGAAGCAGCGCATGTCGCCGGTCACGGGATCGCGGAATCGAATGCTGCGTGCAAGCAGCTTCAGCGGGGAGGAAAAGTCATCGCCCTTGCAGGGCAAGGCGACCGGATAAAAACCGTCGTTCAGGATCGGGATGCCGAGGGAGTTCATGTGCACCCGCAGCTGGTGCATCTTGCCGGTCTCGGGCAACAGCCGGTACAGGGCATGCTTGCCGCGCCGCTCGATCAGTTCGATGCGGCTGAATGCGTTCGGCTCTCCGTCCACCTCCTTCACGCGGAAGAATTGTTCATCACGCTCGATGCGGCTGCAGACCTCGATCGGCAGTTGCAGGTCGTCGCGGAACGGCGCAAGGGCCTCGTACACTTTGTCGACTTGCCTGAAGCGGAACAGCGACTGCCAAGCGGAGCGCGTGGCCGGATTCACCGAGAACAGCATCACGCCGGCAGTTTCGCGGTCCAGCCGGTGCACCGGTACCAGGGTATCGATACCGGTCTTGCGCTTCAGCCGGACCAGCAGCGTTTCATGAAGAAAGCGTCCGCCGGGCGTCACCGGCAGAAAGTGGGGCTTGTCGACGACCAGCAGTTCATCGTTGAGGAAAAGGATGGTCTCGTCGAATGGTATCGGCGTCTCGCCTTCGCGCTCGCGGTAATAGTAGATGCACGCACCGCCGCGAAACGCGTCGTCATAGGTCACACGTGCACCGCGCTCGTCGATCACTTCGCCGCGCGCCATCCGCTCGCGCCAGCTTTGTTCGTCCACCATCGGAAAGCGAAGCGCAAGATATTCGCCGAGCGTCGCCCAGGGGCCATGCGGCAGCCAGGCAAAGCTCGGCGATACGCCATTGCGGGTGGGTAGCAGATGTCGGGCGTTCATGCGGACTCAGGATGAGCCCGCATAATAAACGCTCGAGGTGGGTAAAGGCAGAAGTCCGGAATGCCTGCAGCCGGGGCTGGGCCCGGGCGTGGTGCGCAGGGAGATCCTGCGTCTGCCTTATCCGGCGAGCCGCCGCGCCAGCGCTGCCCTCACCTCAAGCATTTGCTCCGGAAGCCTGTGCCGCAGTTTGTCGAACAGTTCGTCATGCAGCTTCAGTTCCGCTTCCCATGCGGCGCGGTCGATGGAGGTGATTGCTTCGTACATCTCCAGCGAAAAATCGAGCCCTTCCCATGGCAGGTCCGCATGGCGCGGCGTCACGCCGAAACCGTGCTCGTCGCCGCCGGCCGTGCCGGCGATCCGGTCGAGCATCCATTTCAGCACCCGCATGTTGTCCCCAAACCCCGGCCAGATGAACGTGCCCTCGGCATCGGTGCGGAACCAGTTCACGCAAAAGATTTTTGGCAGCGCGGCACCCGCGGCATCCAGCTCCCTGCCGATGCGAAGCCAGTGCGCAAAATAGTCGCTCATGTTGTAGCCGATGAAGGGCAGCATCGCGAACGGGTCGCGGCGCACGACGCCTTGCTGGCCTGCTGCTGCGGCAGTCGTTTCCGATCCCATGGTCGCAGCCATGTAGACGCCTTCGACCCAGTCGCGCGCCTCAGTTACCAGTGGCACCGTGGTCGAGCGGCGGCCGCCGAAGATGAAGGCCGAGATCGGCACGCCGGCCGGATCGTCCCAGGCGTCATCGAGCACCGGGTTGCTGGTGGCCGCCACCGTGAAGCGTGCATTCGGATGCGCAGCCTTGCGCCCGGTCCCGGCCGCGATCTGCGGCGTCCAGTCCTTGCCCTGCCAGTCGATCAGGTGGGCCGGTGCCTCCTTCGTCATGCCTTCCCACCAGACATCGCCTTCATCGGTAAGCGCGACATTCGTGAAGATCACGTCACGTGACAGCGAAGCCATGCAGTTTGCATTCGTCTTGGCGTTGGTTCCGGGCGCAACGCCGAAGTAGCCGGCCTCGGGATTGATGGCATACAGACGCCCATCCCTGCCGGGCTTGATCCAAGCGATATCGTCGCCGATCGTCGTCACCTTCCAGCCCTGCATGTGCTGCGGCGGTATCAGCATCGCGAAGTTCGTCTTGCCGCAGGCCGACGGGAACGCGGCAGCCACATAGCGCTTGTCGCCCTCCGGCGATTCGACGCCGAGGATCAGCATGTGCTCGGCCAGCCAGCCCTGGTCGCGACCCATGGTTGACGCAATGCGCAGCGCGAAGCACTTCTTGCCCAGCAGCGCATTGCCGCCATAGCCGGAGCCGTAAGACCAGATCTCGCGCGTTTCCGGATAGTGGACGATGTATTTGGTCGGATTGCACGGCCACGGCACGTCCTGCTGCCCCGGCTCGAGCGGCGCGCCCACCGAATGCACGCAGGGCACAAACTCGCCGTCGGTGCCGAGCACGTCATACACGGGCTTGCCCATGCGCGTCATGATCCGCATGTTGACCACGACGTACGGCGAGTCGCTGAGCTCGACGCCGACATGGGCAATCGGCGAACCGAGCGGCCCCATCGAGAACGGCACCACGTACATCGTGCGGCCGCGCATGCAGCCGGAGAACAGGCCGTCAAGGGTCTCCCGCATCTGCGCAGGGGCTATCCAGTTGTTGGTCGGCCCCGCGTCTTCTTCGAGTTCGGAGCAGATGAAAGTGCGGTCTTCCACGCGCGCCACGTCGGTCGGATCCGAATGGGCCAGATAGCTGTTCGGGCGTTTTGCCGGGTTCAGCCTTTTCATCGTGCCGGCCTCGACCATTTGCATGCACAGGCGGTCGTATTCCTCCTGCGAACCGTCGCACCAGACGATGCGATCCGGGCGCGTCAGGGCAGCGATGTCGGCTACCCAGTCGATCAGTTTCCGGTGTTTCACGTACGGGGGCGGATTGACCGGCGCAACGCCGGCCATCACGGGCTGATTCATCAAAACCTCCATGCCATGCAGCGGCCTGGGCGGCAGGATCGTCGTCAGCTTGTGGCGGGTCCGGTGCGGACCAACGGCGGTCTTGTCGTGCGCGGCGGTGTATGCCGCAATGCCCTTGCGGATGAGGATCTTCCGGTCGGGCGTTGGCTGAGCTGTCTCGTTTAGAATGTGTGTGCAAACTCGCTGCCCGAATTGTACCCCTCGGCGAACCCAATGCTCGCTGTCCGGACGCAAGGGCGACGAGGGAACTCTCGGCAAAATCAAGTTTCTGCGTTCAAATAAGAATGAATTTCGCGCAATCGACGGTAATTCACCGCGATTTTGCCCTTCTGCCTGCTGATAAGAATCCTTTGATGAAGATCGCCATCCTCGACGACTATCAGGATGCGGTGCGTCGGTTGCCGTGCTTTTCACTGCTCGACGGGCTCGACGTGAAAGTGTTCCAGCACAGCGCGCGCGGCATCGGCCAGCTCGCGATCCGCCTGGCGCCGTTCGACGTGCTGGTGCTGATTCGCGAGCGCACCCGCCTGGAGCGAGCGCTGCTGTCGCGCCTGCCGAACCTGAAAATGATTTGCCAGACCGGTCGCCTGGGTCCGCATGTGGATGCCGACGCCGCACGCGAACGCGGCATCCGGCTCGTGGAAGGGCCCGGGGATCCGGTCGCGACCGCCGAGCTGACCTGGTCGCTGATCCTGGCCGCCAGTCGCAAGATGCCGCAGTACGCGAGCCTGATGCGCCAGGGCCTGTGGCAGGCAACGGCCGTGCGTCCGGAGCAGAACACCCTGGGCCGGGTGGTGAACGGCCGCCGGCTCGGGATCTGGGGCTATGGCCGCATTGGCCGCCGCGTCGCGCAGTATGCGCGCGCATTCGGCATGCAGGTCAGCGTGTGGGGCAGCGACGCGTCGCGTGCGCAGGCGGTGGCTGACGGTTTTACGGCTGCCCCCGCGCGCAGCGCGCTGTTTGCCGACAGCGATGTGCTGAGCCTGCACCTGCGACTGTCCGACAGCACGCGCCACCTGATCGGCGCGGACGACCTCGCGCACATGCGCACGGATGCGCTGCTGGTCAATACCAGCCGAGCCGAGCTGATCGCACCCGGCGCACTGGACAATGCACTGCGCGCCGGCCGGCCGGGCGCGGCAGCGATCGACGTGTTCGAGACCGAACCGCTGCCGCCGACCGCATCGCTGCTGCAGCTCGAGAACCTGCTGGCCACGCCGCATATCGGCTATGTCGAGCAGGACAGCTACGAACTGTATTTCCGGCCGTTGTTCGAAGAGATAGCGAAGTTCGCCGCAGCTGCGAAGAGCGACGCATGAAGCTGATTAGCGTGAACGTCGCGCGAGTGGCGCCGCTGTTCGTCGGCGACGGCGGCCAGCGACAGGCAGTGATGTCGGCCATCCGCAAGCAGCCGGTCGCAGGCGCGGTCGAGGTCAGGCCGCTGGGCCTGGCCGGCGACGAGCAGGCGGACCTCAGTGTGCACGGCGGACTCGACAAGGCGGTCTACCTGTATCCGCACGAGCATTACGCCTTCTGGGGCGAGCAGCTGGCGCGCGTGCGCCGCCAGCCAGTGACGCTGGCGCCCGGCGCACTCGGGGAAAACCTGGTCACCGAAGGCTTGCTGGAAGATGCGCTGTGGGTAGGCGACCGGCTGCGCATCGGCAGCGTGCTGCTGGAGGTAACCGAGCCGCGCCAGCCGTGCTTCAAGTTTGCCGCATGCATGGGCTATGCACATGCGGTAAAGCACATGCTGCAATCAGGGCACAGTGGTGTCTATCTGAAAGTCATCGAACGGGGGATGTTGCAGGCGGGCGATGCGATCGCCCTCCTGCCCGGCCGGCGCGAAGTATCGATCGCGTCGATCAACGATCGGCGTCTGAGGGGGCGTCAGCGCGACTTGTTCGGCTGATGACCTCGATGCGGCGGGTGCCCGACGCGCTGTGCCGCCACAACGATCGCCAGCCCGGCGGCCACGGCAGCGGCCTGCCCTCGTACGGCGCGACATTCGCGCGCAGCGGAATCACTGGCAGGTATTCGGGCGGTGCGCCCTGCGACTGGTCCCATCCGAGCGAGAACGCATAATTCGGCAGCAATCCATCACAGACTTCGGCGAACCACGCGCTGTGGTCCTCGTCGCGGCCGAGCGCCTGTGCCAGTCCCTGCGGATCGAAGCGCGCCAGCGCCGACATCAGTTCATGCACCGAGTCGCCCGGCCGGTCGCCCCAGCCGAGCACCGGATTGAGATTGTAGTCGGCGCCCGATCCGTACCAGCCTTCGCGCCAGCTGCGCTGCAGCCAGTGGCGCGGCCCGGTAAACAGGTGCCAGCGCCAGTGCAGGCCGGAAGGCTTGGGCCAGCTGTACAGATAGAGCCGCTGGTAACCGGCTTTGTGCAACTCCCGGATCATGGCCATCAACCGCCCGTGCGGCATCCGGTCCGGCGGCGTGCGGCGGAAACGGATCGGCTCGCCATCCGCATGCTGCACCTGATCGCACGACAGGTTCAGGTCCAGCGTGCGCCCCTCGCTGCCGAAGCGCGCAGAGATCCAGCCCGTCATCAGGTTGACGGACGTGATCACGCCATAGCCGCGGTAGCGATGAAAAATGACGGTGCCGGGTGCAATCGGTTTCATCAGTATGCAGAAAGATGCGATGCGCTTGCCTTGTAACGCCGGAATCAACAGGCCGCAAGCAGTGTACCGGCAAGCGCTCGCAGAGTGAAAAAAGAATATTTGTTCGGTGAACGGAACTTCTTCAAAGACTTCGCATCATCGAGCAAGTCGTCGAATACGATCATGACAACTTAGCATTGGATTCGGGTCAGGCTTCTCTCTTACGATGCGAGTCCATCTTGTCTCGGATGGCGGGCAGAGCGGTCGTTCCTCGCCTGCGCTGCCTTGCATTTCGGGAGTGGGTACCCAGGTCCCACTCCCTTTTTTTACGCCTGCTTTGCAGCGTCGCCGGTTAGTTCATCCAGCTGCCCCGAAGTTCATCAGCCGTCCGCGCTATCATCGGCAAAAACTGACACGGATACCGGATGAGACTGCGCATCATCGCCACTGGCGGCACCTTCGACAAACATTACGATCCCCTCAGCGGCACGCTGGTGTTTCGCGACAGCGTGCTGCCCACGGCACTCGCGCATGCGCGCCTGGCCGATCCGCCGGCGTTCGAGCCGTTGATGGCGATCGACTCGCTCGACATGCAGGACAGCCACCGACAGCAGGTGCTGCAAGCCTGTGAGCGCAGCCCTGAACAGCAGATCGTGATCGTGCACGGCACCGACACCATGCGCGAGACCGCTGCCGTGCTCGGCCACGCGCAGCTGCAGAAAACCATCGTGCTGACCGGTGCGATGGTGCCCTGCCGGATAGCTGATTCGGACGCGCTGTTCAATCTCGGTTTTGCCTGTGCCGCCGCGGGCCTGGCCGCCGCCGGCGTGTGGGTGGCAATGAACGGACGGCTATTCCCGTGGGACGACGTAAAGAAGAACCGCGACGCCGGCCTCTTCGAGAGCGCACGCTGAACCAATCCGCCGTGCGCCGGTCGAATTTTCGCTGCGCACGCAGCGACAGCAGATAACAACAGCACACCAAAACACACCTCAACTCGCCAGGGAGCGGAAACTGCCGGCGCTGTCGGCTTCAGGACGCGCTGCAAGGGGCGGTCATGCCCGTCGTTTCTTTTTCGATCCGCCGGGCACTGCTGATTGCCAGCGTAGCCTGCGTGGCCGCCTGTGGCGGCGATGCGTCAGCGCCCGGCGCCCGCAGCGGCGTACAGCTCGCCGCGCAGGAGGTGAATGCGCCGCGCGCCAGTGGCGATGTCGCTACCGATGGCCTTGCGTGGATCGCGTATCGCCGTCAGCAGGCAGGACTGCTGGCGCCAGTGCGCGATGCGCGGCTCGATCAGGCAGCGCTCGGTCACTCGCACTACCAGCAGCAGAACAATCGCGTCACGCACGACCAGAGTTCAGCCGAGCCCGGATTCACCGGCGCGACCGCGCCCGACCGTTTGCGTGCCGCCGGCTATCCGCTGGCGAACGGCGCCAGCGCCGATGGCGAAGTGATCGCCGCCACCTCGGCTACCGACGGCTTTGCGGCGGCCGAGGGCCTGCTGGGCGCGATCTACCATCGCTATCTGATTCTTCAGCCCCAGTTCGACCGCGCCGGCGCCGGCAGTGCTCGCCGCGATGGCGGCTACACTTGGCTGACGGTGAATTTCGTCGCCAGCCGCGAGCCGCCGCAGCTGGGACGCGGCCAGCTGGTTGTCTGGCCTGCGCCGGGGCAGCAGCAGGTGCGGCCGAATTTCTTCAGCGACCAGGAGACGCCGGATCCGGTGTCCGGCGCCGATGAAGTCGGCTATCCGGTCAGCGTTCATGCAGACATCGACGCGCGCATCGATGTAGAACGCTTCACGCTGCGCGAACGCGGCGGCGGTGAGCTGCCGGTGAAGCGGCTTGCGCATGACAGCGACGACAGCACGCCCGAGTCAGCGGCTGCGATCGTGCCGCTGGCCCCGCTGCGCGGCGGCACCAGCTACGAGGTCGAATTCAGCGGCCGGGTCGATGGCGTGGCCGTGCAGCGCAGCTGGTCTTTCACCACGCGATAGCCGAGCGCTCAGCGCGCTAGCCGCAGATAGAGCGACGGCAGCCGCTGCGGCAGCTGCTCGACGCTATCGATCACCAGGTAATGGTGGGCACCGAAGATGCGTCTCACATAGGCGTCTGCCTGCGGGTCGACCGACACGCAGAACACCGGCGTGCCCTCGGCCGCCGAGCGCCGCACCGCGTTCGCGGTATCGTGCAGCAGCACGTCCGGATGAAAGCTGTCGATATCGTGGGGCTCGCCATCGGTCAGGACCAGCACCAGGCGCTGGCTGCTGCGGCAGTCGCGCATCAGGCGGCTTGCATGCCGGATGGCCGCGCCCATCCGGGTCGACAGGGAACCGTCGACCGACGCCAGCCGGCCGAGGGCCGCATCGTCCAGCGGCTGGCCGAACTCCTTGAAGCGCAGATAGTTCACTTCATGTCGGCCATTCGACCGGAAACCATGGATCGCGATCCGGTCGCCGCCCTGCGCAATTGCACCGGCCAGCAGCACGCTGGCCTCGCGAATCAGCGACAGCAGCGTGCCGCTGCCGACCTGCGCATTGACCGACGCCGACAGATCCAGCAGCAGCAGCACCGACAGGTCCGGCTTCTGCAAGCGGGTGCGACGATACAGGCGGCGGTCGGGCACCTGTCCGCTGCGCAGCGCTGCCTGCGCGCCGACCAGCGCGTCGAGCTCGAACGCATCGCCGTCTGTCTGCCGCCGCAGGCGTTGCGGCTGTCCGAACTTGCGTGCCTGCAGCAGTCGTGCGAGACGCGCCGACAGTTCTGCATGCCGCGAAATGCCTGCGCGCAGCGCGCCCGCATCGCCGGCATCCGGATGCTGCTCGATGATGCTGCACCAGCGGGGCCGGTAGTGCCCGATGCGCTGGTCCCACTCCGGATACTTCGGACCTGCGTGGTCGCTGCCCGCATCGTCGTTCGCGGCCAGCGCGACATCGCGCGGCCTGAACGCCCCGATGTCGTCGGCCCGTTCGTCGAAGCGCGGCGCCGACTCCCCGGCATCGTCATGCGCGCGAAAGCCGTCCGGTTCGACCTGCGTTTCCTGCGGCGGCGCGTCGCTGTCCCACAGCGACAGGTTGTCGTCGCGGTACAGCGGCTCGACCACGTAGTTCCTGGCGTTGAACTGGGCGCGCATCTGCCCGAGGTCATTGCCGAGCAATACGCCCGCCTCGCGCAGTGCCGCCGGATTACTGCCGCCGGCCTGCGATTCGAGATAGAGTCGGCGACCCTTGGCGACCCACGGATGATCATCGCGGCGGTCCGGATCGAGCAGCGCGTGCGCCAGCCGCAGCAGCAGTGCCTCGGCGCTGTCGATGCCTGCTGCATCGCTGCTGCGCCGGTCGAAGAATTGCAGCCAGAGCCGGCGCAGCCCCGGCATTGCTGCAATCGCCAGTTGCTCGACGCGCGCATCCTCCAGCAATCCGATGATGGCCAGCTGCACCGGTTTCAGCTGGCGGCGCTCGAATTGCAGGGTAGAGAACGCATCATGTGCAGCCGCATGCGCTGCAGCCGCCCGATACAGCTCGCGCAGCATCGGCCCGCGATGCGATGCATAGCGCGGCGGCAGGTGGATGCCGAGTTCCGACCGGTACGGGCGCGGCTGGCTGGCCGGCCGGGCGACCGGCAGCAGCCGGTACTCGCGCCGCCATAGTGCGCGCAGGTAGTGGCGCAGGCTGGCGCTGGCAGCGTCCAGCCTGTCGGCTGCGGCTGGCATGGCGGCGCTCATGCGCGGCTAGCCGAAAAAGCCGAGCACCACATTCTCCAGCGCCTCCAGCATGTCCGGATCGTCACTGATCGGCTGCACCAGCGCCATGCTGCAAGCGGCCAGCGGCGCAATGCCGCGCGCCATCAGCGTCGCCGCATGCACCAGCATGCGCGTTGACGCACCCTCCTCCAGCCCGTGCCCTTTCAGGTTGCGCATCTTGCCGCCGATGCCGACCAGCCGCTCCGCAGTCTCGTGCGCGACGCCGCCCTCATGCATCACGATGCCAGTTTCGACGTCAGGCGACGGGTAGTGGAAATCGATAGCGACAAAGCGCTGTTTAGTCGATGGCTTCAGGTCCTTCAGCATGCGCTGGTAACCGGGGTTGTAGGAAATCACCAGCTGGAAATCCGGATGCGCATGCAGCAGTTCATTCTTGCGCTCGAGCGGCAGGCAGCGCCGTGCGTCGGCCAGCGGATGGATCGCGACCACCGTGTCCTGACGTGCCTCCACGATTTCATCCAGATAGCAGATCGCGCCGGCGCGCGCGGCCAGCGCCAGCGGTCCGTCCTGCCAGTAGGTGCCGTTCGCATCCAGCAGGAAGCGCCCGACCAGGTCTGAGGCGGTAGTGTCCTCGTTGCACGCGACTGTCACCAGCGGACGGCCGAGCCGCCACGCCATGTGTTCGACCAGGCGCGTCTTGCCGCAGCCGGTCGGTCCTTTGAGCATCAGCGGCAGCCGGGCGGTGCACGCGGCCTCGAAGCGCGTCAGCTCGTCGGCGACCGGGTGGTAATACGGTTCGTCTGCGATGCGGTATTGGGTAATGTCCGGGGAGAGGGTCATTTGGCTTGGTTCAGTATGAAACGGGCCGAACAGTGCACAGGCCGCTGGATCCCAGCGTGCGCCGGGAACCATGAACCGTCGCGCTATTGGGGGGCAGTCGCTTCAGCGATGCACCTTGTCCCCCGCATTCGGAATCCCCGGGATCGGACATTCCTCGGTACCAACCGTCGGCCGCGTAATCTGCTCGACCATCTCGCGCGTGCCCTCCGGATCGTTCACCCACTTCGCGTAGAAGTCGTACGGGCAGGCGGCCACGCCCTTGTCGCCTTCGCCGGAATTGATCTTGCCGGTATAGCCGCGATGCAGCAGCTTGAACAGGTGGTTTTCTGACTGCATGTTCTTGCGCGCGTCGCGGATCAGCGAAGTCGACAGCTGTGCATACTGCACGCCCATTTCTTCCTCGCCGCATTCGCCCAGCGTGCGGCCGTCGAAGCCGATGATGGCCGAATGGCCGAAGTAGGAATACACGCCGTCGAAGCCGGTGGCGTTCGCGACCGCCACATAGCTGTTGTTCGCCCAGGCCATTGCCTTGGCCATCAGCACCTGCTGGTCCTTGGCCGGATACATGTAGCCCTGGCAGCGCACGATCAGTTCCGCGCCCTTCATTGCGCAATCGCGCCAGATCTCCGGGTAGTTGCCGTCGTCGCAGATGATCAGGCTGATCTTCAGTCCCTTCGGGCCTTCCGATACATAGGTGCAGTTCCCCGGGTACCAGCCTTCGATCGGCACCCACGGCATGATCTTGCGGTACTTCTGCACGATCTCGCCCTTGTCGTTCATCAGGATCAGCGTGTTGTACGGCGCCTTGTTCGGATGCTCCTCATGCCGTTCGCCGGTCAGGGAGAACACGCCCCATACCCTGGCAGTGCGGCAGGCTTCCGCAAAAATCTCGGTCTCCTCGCCCGGCACCGCGGACGCTGTGTCGTACATCTCTTTCGCGTCATACATGATGCCGTGCGTCGAATACTCGGGGAAAATCACCAGGTCCATGCCCGGCAGGCCGACCTTCATGCCCTTGACCATGTCTGCGATCTTGCGCGCGTTTTCCAGCACTTCCGCCTTCGTGTGCAGACGCGGCATCTTGTAGTTGACGACTGCGACGCCGACCGTGTCCTTGCTGCTCGAAATGTCACCGTGGTACATGCGATTCTCCGTGAATGATGAATGCCGCGCGCCGGATGTCCTGCATCCGGCGCGCCCTCATGTCCAAAGTTAATCGAAGCGCGCAGATTTTCAGATTCGTCATTTGACGTACGGCGCGCCGGCGGTGTGCCGCGCCGTCAGTCGCTGCGCCGTGCCGCCACCAGTGCAGCGGCCGCCGCGCGCGTCTCCACGCCCAGCTTCACGAAGATGTGCTCGAGGTGCTTGTTCACCGTGCGCGGGCTCATGCCGAGGATCTCGCCGATGTCGCGGTTGGTCTTGCCCTTCGCGACCCAGGTGAGCACATCGGTCTCGCGCGGGGTCAGCTGGTAGCGCTCGAGCGACGGTGCGGCCGACTGCACGACCGGCTTTGCCTCCAGCAGCAACAGCAGCTCGTGCCGGCGGCGCGAGATCGTCAGGTGCAGCGCCATGCCGTCGCGCTCGACCGCCATCTCGCTGCCGTCGCCGCCAGCCGCCAGCGCGTCCTGCAGCCACGCGCGCACCGTCGGCGGAAGCATCGCGTCGGGCACAGTCTCGTCAGGGAAAAACTGCGCCAGCCACTCGCCCGCCTGCTTCGTGCGCCACAGCGGCATACCGTCGCCGCGCAGCGCGACGGCTGCATGCGACACTGCGTCGATCGCATGCGTGGCCTGCGCGAGCAAGCGCGCATTGCGGATGTGCGTGGCCACGCGGGCGAGCACCTCCGCCGGCTCGATCGGCTTGGTCACATAGTCGAGGCCGCCGGCTTCGAAGCCGTGCACCACATGCTCGGTCTCCGTGAGCCCTGTCATGAACATCACCGGCACATGGCGCACGTCTTCCATCTGCTTGATGCGGCGGCAGGTCTCGAAGCCGTCGATGCCAGGCATCACAGCGTCCAGCAGGATGATGTCCGGCACCACCCGCCGCAGGCGCTCCAGCGCCGAATGGCCATCGGTCGCCACCAGCACCGAATAGCCGGCCTCCGACAGCGCATCCGACAGCAGCGAAAGATTTTCGGGCACGTCGTCGACGATCAGCGCGACGTCACCCTCCAGCGCGGTCCAGGTCTTCATGCAGCCACTCCTTCAAACGATTCATGTACTCCGGCAGGCGGAAGCGCTCGACCAGCGCGTTCAGCTCAGTGCAGAACGGCGCATACATCGGATTGCGCTGCTCGAGCCTTTCCAGCTCTGCCTGTATGCCTTTCACAAAACCTATCGAGCCCAGCTCGGCCAGCCGCGCCAGCACTGCCTTCGGCGGTATCAGGCGCACCGGCTGCGCGGCCGCCGGCGCCGGCGCTGCTTCGGCCAGCCACTCGATGCCGAGGTGCAGCTTCAGCCTTGCCAGCAGTTCCGGCAGCAGGAAGGGCTTGGCGATGAAGTCATTGCACAGCATGCTGTCGCGCTGCCGCGCGGTCGGGTCGAACACATTGGCCGACAGCACGATGATTGGCAGCTCCTGATGGCCCGCCGCGCGCAGCCGCTCGCAGGTCTCCCAGCCATCGATACCCGGCATGAAAATGTCCATCAGCACCAGGTCGGGCCGGCACTCGTCCACCATCTGCAGGCAGGCCTCGCCGCTGGCGGCTTCCACGATGTCGAAGCCGAGCGGCTCCAGCATTTCCCTGAGCACGATGCGCTGCGATGCATGGTCGTCGACCACCAGCAGCCGCTTGCGCGGGCCGAGATAGCCCTGCGGACTGGCCGACTCCGCACTGCGCTGCGCCGGCTGCCTTACCTCGCGCAGGTAGATGCGCAGGCGGAACAGGCTGCCCTTGCCGACGTCGCTTTGCACGCTCAGCTCGCCGCCCATGATGTGCGCGAGCATGTTGGAGATGGCCAGCCCGAGGCCGGTGCCGACTTCCTGCCGCTGGTTGGCCGCATTGCTGCGCTCGAATGGCAGGAACACCCGGTCGATGTCTTCCTGTGCAATGCCGATGCCGGTGTCCTGCACCTCGAACACCGCGATCTCGCGCGCATAAATGACGCGCAGCGTGACGCCGCCGTGGTCGGTGAATTTCACGGCATTTGCCAGCAGGTTGATCAGGATCTGCCGCAGGCGCTTTTCATCCGCGTGCACCGCCTGCGGAATGCGGCCGGATTCTTCGAAGCTGAAGCGCAAGCCTTTCTGCGCAGCCTGCGGTGCGACCATCTGCACCAGCTGGTCGAGAAAGTCGCGCAGCGGCAGTTCGCCGCTCTCGAGCCGCATCTTGCCGGCCTCGATGCGCGCAATGTCGAGCATGCCGTCGATCAGCGACAGCAGGTGCTCCCCGCTGCGCCGGATCACACTGACAGCATTCTGCCGGTTAGGCGGCAGGCGGGTATCGGCCTGCAGTATCTGTGCATAGCCGAGGATGCTGTTGAGCGGCGTGCGCAGTTCGTGGCTCATGCCGGTGACAAAGCGGCTCTTCGCCAGGTTCGACGCCTCGGCACGGTCCTTCGCGCGCTGCAGCTCGAGGTCGGTCTGTTCATGCGCATCGATCTCGGCCAGCAGCAGGCGGTTGTGCCGCTCCGATTCCTGCTGTGCCTTGCGCCGGCTCTCGGCGGTCAGCACCAGCCACCAGGTGCCGATGCAGGTCAGCAGGAACAGGGCTGCGAACAGTTTCACGAACAGCGCCTGCAGTTCGCCCAGCTCTTCCGCAGGTCGGTGACTGATGGCCGGCAGCTCGAGCACGTAGATCGTGCCGAGCGTGGCTGCCAGCACGGCAGAGAACAGGCCCAGCATCAGCAGGTAACGGCCGACGTCGGTCTTCAGGTGTCGGGCCAGCGCGGCCGGCAGCAGTGTGTCGGCCAGCGCATGGAATTGCTCGTTTATCCGCGCATGGGGCTTGCAGCGGTCGTCGCAGCGTACGTCGAGCGAACAGCACAGCGAGCAGATGTGCCCGCCGTAGGCGGGGCATTCGGCAGTGTCGGCCGGCTCGAAATCCTTGTCGCAGACCACGCAGCGCTGCGTGCCGTCCGCCGCCGGATGCGCAGGCTGGCGCGCGATGTAATAGCGGCCGCTGGTGGCAAAGGCAATCAGCGGCGCGAGCGCGATCGCGGCCAGCAAGGCGATGAACGGTGCCAGCGCCGCCGCTACGCTGCCGAAGGCGCCGGATAGCGCGAGCAGCGACAGCAGGGTCGCGATGCCCATCGCGCCGACGCCGACCGGATTGATGTCATACAGGTGCGCACGCTTGAACTCAATGTGCTTCGGCGACAGGCCGAGCGGCTTGTTGATCAGCAGGTCGGATACCAGCGCGCCGATCCAAGAGATGGCCACCATCGAATACAGCGCCAGCACCTCTTTCAGCGCGGCGAATACGCCGATCTCCATCAGCAGCAGCGCGATCAGCACATTGAACACCACCCACACCACGCGCCCCGGATGATGGTGGGTGAGGCGCGAGAAGAAATTCGACCAGGCCAGCGAGCCGGCATAGGCATTGGTCAGGTTGATCTTCACCTGCGACACCAGCACGAACAGCGTGGTCGCGCCCATTACCCAGCGCGGGTCGGAGAACACATAGCCGAAGGCGACCAGGTACATCTGGGTTGGCTCGATCGCCTCCTCGACCGGCAGCTTGTGCTCAATGAACAGCACGGCAAGCAGCGCGCCGCCGATCATTTTGACCGCGCCCATCAGCACCCAGCCGGGCCCGGCCAGCAGCAGCGCCGACCACCAGCGCAGCCTGTTGCCCCGGGTTTTCTCCGGCAGGAAGCGCAGGAAGTCGACCTGTTCGCCGATCTGCGCGACCAGCGAGAATGCCACCGTCGCCGCGGAGCCGAACAGCACCCAGTCGAAGCGGCCGCCGTCCGGATGGCCGGCAGTGAAAGCCATCAGCCGCGACGGCAGTCCCGGCTCCTGCCACAGCACTGCGGCAAACGGCAGCACCATCAGCAGCGCCCACAACGGCTGCGTCCATGCCTGCACCCGCCCGATCAGCGTCACGCCGTGAATCACCAGCGGAATGATCACCAGCGAGCACAGCACATAGCCCCAGGCCAGCGGCAAGCCCCATTGCATCTCGATCGCGTGCGCCATGATCGACGCCTCGAGCGCGAAAAAGATGAACGTGAAGCTTGCATAGATCAGCGAGGTGACGGTCGAGCCGATGTAGCCGAAGCCGGCACCGCGCGTGAGCAGGTCCATGTCGACGCCGTAGCGCGCGCTGTAGTAGCTGATCGGCAGGCCGGTCAGGAAGATCAGCAGGGATACCGCAAGGATCGCCCACAGCGCATTGGTGAAGCCGTAGGACACCGTGATCGCCGCGCCGATTGCTTCCAGCGCGAGAAAGGACACCGCGCCCAGCGCGGTGTGCGCGATCCGCGATTCCGACCAGCGGCGGAAGCTGTGCGGCGTGTAGCGCAGCGCATAGTCTTCGAGGGTCTCATTGGCGACCCACGCGTTGTAGTCGCGCCGGCTCTTGGCGATGCGCTGTATGGATGAGGAGTTCAAGGAAGGCTCGGATCAGCGTTGATGCAGCAAGGCTTGCGGTCGCCGGATGCCGGGGCAAGCTTGTCCGGTAAACGGATTTTCGCTACTTCATAGCAAGTTTTGCACCATGCGCGCGGATCGACGGCAGCTGCCTCAGTCAATTGACGTAGGCAGGTTGTTGGCTGCACGCGCACACGCCCCCGCCTTGCTGCGCACCACCGTGGTGCCATCGGTGCCCCCTGATGGTGATCAGCGTTGCCCTTCCCGCGGCAGGCACACGTGCCACGTTGGTGCGTACGCGTAAATGTCTGTCAGTCGCGCCGCTTCTTTCTGCCGCTGCGCAGCGATGCCGGAACGCGCCGTACGTCAAACGGCGTATTGCTGCGCTGCGTCGCAAAAACCTACTCTCGCCCCAAGCCCTGCCGCCGCAGCTCAGATGCCGCAGCGTCGCAAGGCCAACAGCAGTTTCCCCAGTGATCCCGAACGCAACGTCTGAAAGGAACATCGCATGTCTGACCACTCCCTGAAATCCGCCGGCCGCCGCAAGATGCTGGCCGGTCTGGCCGCCACGGCTGCCGTCGCCCTGCCGGGCATGTCGTTCGCTGCACCGCCGGCCACTGCCGCGGTTAACACCACCAAGCTCGCAGTCACCGACACCGAAGTGATCGTCGGCCAGCTGCATTCCGCCACCGGCACCATGGCGATCTCGGAGACCGGGTCGATCCAGGCCGAGCGCCTCGCGATCGAGCAGATCAATGCGATGGGCGGTGTCCTCGGACGCAAGATCAAGATCATCCAGGAAGACGGTGCCTCCGACTGGCCGACCTTTGCCGAGAAGGCGAAGAAGCTGCTGGTGAACGACCGCGTCGCCGCCATCTTCGGCTGCTGGACGTCGGCATCGCGCAAGGCCGTGCTGCCGGTAGTCGAAAAAGAGAACGGCCTGCTCTACTACCCGACCTTCTATGAAGGCCTCGAGCAGTCGAAGAACGTGATCTACACCGGCCAGGAAGCGACGCAGCAGATCCTCGCCGGCCTCGACTGGGTGGTGCGCGAGAAGAAGGCGAAGAAGTTCTTCCTGGTCGGCTCCGACTACATCTGGCCGCGTACCTCGAACAAGATCGCGCGCAAGCACATCGAGAACGTCGTCAAGGGCGAAGTCGTCGGCGAAGAGTACTACCCGCTGGGTAACACCCAGTTCGGCTCGCTGATCAACAAGATCAAGCTGAAGAAGCCGGACGTCGTGTTTGTCGACGTGGTCGGCGGCTCGACCGTCGCCTTCTTCAAGCAGCTGAAGGCCGCCGGCGTGACCGGCAAGACCCAGGTCGTGCTGACCCTGTCGGTGACCGAAGACGAAATGCTGGGCATCGGCGGCGAGAACGCCGAAGGCTTCTACTCGTCGATGAAGTACTTCCAGTCGCTCGACAACCCGAACAACAAGAAGTTCGTCGAGGCATTCAAGGCCAAGTACGGCCCGAACGCAGTGATCGGCGACGTGACCCAGGCCGCGTACCTCGGCCCGTGGCTGTGGAAGGCCGCGGTCGAGAAGGCCGGTTCGTTCGACGTCGACAAGGTCGCTGCGGCTTCGCCGGGCATCGAGCTCAAGACCGCGCCGGAAGGCTATGTGAAGGTCCACCAGAACCATCACCTGTGGTCCAAGACCCGGATCGGCGAGATCCAGAAGAACGGCCAGTTCAAGGTTGTCTATGAGTCCGACCTGATCGAACCGAACCCGTTCCCGAAGGGTTACCAGTAATCGTCTCGACGGCGGCGGGCAGCCTGCGGGCTGCCGCCGCCGGTTTTGTTTGAAGGCGGGCGCGGTGCCCGCCATTGCAGCCACCAAGGAGTGAACATGGACTGGTTATCTGAATTTGGCGCCATCCTGATGATGCAGGGGTTCAACGGCTTGTCCGTGTTCTGCGTGCTGCTGCTGATGGCGCTCGGCCTGGCGATCATCTTCGGCCAGATGGGCGTGATCAACATGGCGCATGGCGAGTTTCTCACCATCGGCGCCTATTCCACTTACCTGCTGTCGCGGCTCACCACTGAATATGCGCCCGCGCTGCAGCCCTATTACTTTTTCGGCGCGATCGCGCTCGCCTTCCTGGTCGCCTACTTCGTCGGCTACTGGGTCGAGCGCCTGATGATCTGCCATCTGTACAAGCGCCCGCTGGATACCCTGCTGGCCACCTGGGGCCTGTCGCTGATCATGCAGCAGGTGTTCCGCTCGACCTTCGGCCCGAAGGAAGTGACCGCCACCCTGCCCGACTGGCTGATGGGTTCGGTGCAGCCGTTCGAGGGCGTCGACATCCCGCTCAACGGCCTGTTCATCATGGCGATGACTGCCGCGCTCACCGGCACCATCTTCATCCTGCTGTACCGCTCGCGCTGGGGCCTGCAGGTGCGCGCCACCATGCAGAACCGCATGATGTCCGGCGCGGTCGGCATCAACACCCGCAAGGTTGACCGCACCACCTTCGCCCTCGGCTGCGGCGTGGCCGGCGTGGCCGGTGCCGCGTTCACCACCATCGGCTCGACCGGCCCGACCTCCGGCTCGCTGTACATCGTCGACACCTTCCTGACCGTGGTGTTCGGCGGCGCGCAAAGCCTGATCGGCACCATCGTCTCGGCATTCGCGATCGCCCAGACGCAATCGACGTCGGAATTCTTCATGGGCGGCTCGCTGGCCAAGGTGCTGACGCTGTCGATCGTGATCCTGATCCTGCTGATGCGTCCGCAAGGCCTGTTCGCGGTCAAGGTCCGCAAGTAAGCCGGCCCCATTGAATCGAAAGGACCCAACATGAACTCCGCATTCGACAAACTGCTCGGCGGCAAACAGGGGGCGATCGGCCTGCTGGTGCTGTGCGCGCTGCTGTTCGTGATCTTCCCGCTGGTGCTGAACGACTTCCGCCTGAACATGGTCGGCAAGTACCTGTCCTACGCCTTCGTCGCGGTCGGGCTGGTGCTGTGCTGGGGCTACGGCGGCATCCTGTCGCTCGGCCAGGGCGTGTTCTTCGGCCTCGGCGGTTACTGCATGGCTGCGTTCCTGAAGCTGGAGGCGTCCGACCCCGAGAGCACCAAGATCCAGTCCACGCCCGGCATCCCGGACTTCATGGACTGGAACCAGCTGACCGAGCTGCCGGCCATCTGGCTGCCGTTCAAGAGCTTCCCGCTAACGATGATCCTGATCCTCGCGGTGCCGATGCTGCTCGCCTTCATCGTCGGCATTTCGATGTTCAAGCGGCGCGTCGGCGACGTCTACTTCTCGATCGTGACGCAGGCGATCGCGGCGATCCTGACCATCCTGATCATCGGCCGCCAGGGCTGGACCGGCGGCGTCAACGGCATCACCGACCTGAAGACCATGCTCGGCTGGGACATCCGCACCGACGACGCGAAGATGATCCTGTACTTCGTCTGCTGCGCGCTGCTGGTGGCCGCCATCCTGTTCAGCCGCTGGGTGCTCACCTCCAAGCTGGGCCGGCTGCTGGTCGCGATGCGCGACAAGGAAGAGCGCGTGCGCTTCTCCGGCTATGACGTGGCCAACTTCAAGGTGTTCACCTTTGTGGCGGCGGCCGGCATCTCGGCCATCGGCGGCGCGATGTTCACGCTGCAGGTGGGCTTCATGTCGCCGTCTTTCGTCGGCATCGTGCCGTCGATCGAGATGGTGATCTTCGCCGCGGTCGGCGGCCGCATGTCGCTGCTGGGTGCCGTGTACGGCACGCTAATCGTCAATTTCGGCAAGACCTACTTCTCCGAGACCATGCCCGAGCTGTGGCTGTTCCTGATGGGCGGCCTGTTCATTGCGGTCGTCATGTACTTCCCGAACGGTGTGGCCGGACTGTGGGACACCCATGGCCGCAAGTGGCTGGCGAAGCTCAGGGGCGGCAGCAGGCCGGCAGCCGCTCCGGCACCCGCGGCACCGGCGGCTGCGCCGCGTCCCGCAGTGGCCCGCGAGCAGGACAGGGGCCAGGACAAGGACATCGGCTTTGGAGCAATGGAGGCATCGAAATGAGCGCAATCGGAGGCATCACTACCAACCGGCCGGTACTGTCGATCGAGGGCCTGACGGTCTCCTTCGACGGCTTCAAGGCGGTAGACGACCTGAACCTGTATGTGGACCGCAATGAAGTACATGTGGTGATCGGCCCGAACGGCGCGGGCAAGACCACCCTGCTTGATCTCATCTGCGGCAAGACCAAGGCGACCTCGGGCAGCATCCAGTTCAAGGATATCGAGCTGACCAGGCTGTCCGAGCACCAGATCGTGCATGCCGGCGTCGGCCGCAAATTCCAGACGCCGTCGATTTACGAAGCGCTGACGGTATTCGAGAACCTCGAGATGTCGTTCCCGCGTGGCCGCGGCGTGTTCGGCGCGCTGGTGTTCAAGCGCACGCAGGACGTGATCGACCGCGTGCACCAGGTCGCGCAGGACATCTTCCTGACCGACTTCCTCGACATGACCGCAGACCTGCTGTCGCACGGGCAGAAGCAGTGGCTCGAGATCGGCATGCTGCTGATGCAGGAGCCTGAGCTGCTGATGCTCGACGAGCCGGTGGCCGGCATGTCGGTCTCCGAGCGCGAGAAGACCGCCGAGCTGCTGGCGCGCATCAGCCAGGGCCGCTCGGTGGTGGTGATCGAGCACGACATGGAATTCGTGAAATCCATCGCGCACAAGGTCACCGTGCTCCATCAGGGCAAGCTGCTGGCGGCCGGCAGCATGGACGCAGTGCAGAGCAACCCGAAGGTCATCGAAGTGTATCTGGGTCACTGACCCGCACGGAGGCAAACATGTTCAACGTCAGCAATCTCGCATCCGGCTACGGGCAGAGCCAGGTCATCCACGACCTGAACTTCTCGGTCGACAAACAGGAAATCGTCGCGGTCATGGGCCGCAACGGCATGGGCAAAACCACGCTGTTCAAGACGCTGATGGGCATCCTGCCCACGCGCGGCGGCAGCGTGTCGGTGGATGGCACCGAGATCTCCGGCATGGAGAGCCACGAGCGCGTCGCCAATGGCATCGCCTATGTGCCGCAGGGCCGGATGATCTTCCCCAGCATGACCGTGCTCGAGAACATCCAGACCGGCCTGCCCGCTTCCGCCAATGGCAAGGTGCCGGACGAGCTGTATGCGCTGTTCCCGGTGCTGTACGACATGCGCGGCCGCCGCGGCGGCAACCTGTCCGGCGGACAGCAGCAGCAGCTCGCGATCGCACGCGCGCTCGCCACCAACCCGAAAGTGCTGCTGCTCGACGAGCCGACCGAAGGCATCCAGCCGTCGATCATCAAGGACATCGCGCGCAGCCTGAAAGAGATCCGCAAGATCCGCGAACTCACCATCATCGTGTCCGAGCAGGTGCTGTCGTTCACGCTGGAGATCGCAGACCGCTTCTTCGTTATCGACAAGGGGCGCTTCGCCTACGAAGACACGCGTGCGAACGTGGACGCGGCGACCATCAGTCGCTACCTGTCTGTGTAAGTGCGCCTGCCTTCGCCGGCTGCGGAATCAGCGCCGACAACAACAACGCTTGCTTTACTCTTTTGAAAGGGACGCATCATGGCTGATACCTTGATCAAGGTCGATCTGTCGAAGCCGGCCACCGAGAACGAAAAGGTGCATAACCGCTGGCACCCGGACATTCCGATGGCCTGCTGGGTCAATCCGGGCGACGAGTTCATCCTCGAAACCTACGACTGGACCGGCGGCTACATCAAGAACAACGACAGCGCGGACGACGTGCGCGATGTCGATCTCTCTACCGTGCACTACCTGTCCGGCCCGGTCGGCATCAAGGGCGCGGAGCCGGGTGACCTGCTGGTGGTCGACCTGCTCGACATCGGCGCCAAGGACGACAGCCTGTGGGGCTTCAACGGCTTCTTCAGCAAGAAGAACGGCGGCGGCTTCCTGACCGACCACTTCCCGCTCGCGCAGAAGTCGATCTGGGATTTCCACGGCATGTTCACCACCTCGCGCCACGTGCCCGGCGTGAAATATGCCGGCCTGATCCACCCCGGCCTGATCGGCACGCTGCCGGACCAGAAGATGCTCGACATGTGGAACGAGCGCGAAGTCGATTTCATCGCGACCCAGCCGGATCGCGTGCCGCCGCTGGCCAACCCGCCGTTCGCGAGGACTGCGCACTGCGGCCAGGCCACCGGCGATGTGGCCGCGAAGATCGCGGCCGAAGGCGCGCGCACGGTGCCGCCGCGCGAGCATGGCGGCAACTGCGACATCAAGGATCTGTCCCGCGGCTCGAAGATCTTCTTCCCGGTGTATGTGGACGGTGCGGGCCTGTCGGTCGGCGACCTGCACTTCTCGCAGGGCGACGGCGAGATCACCTTCTGCGGCGCGATTGAAATGGCCGGCTGGGTGCACATGAAAGTGCAGCTGATCAAGGGCGGCATGGCGAAGTACGGCATCAAGAACCCGATCTTCAAGCCGAGCCCGATCACGCCGAACTACAAGGACTACCTGATCTTCGAGGGCATCTCGGTCGACGAACAGGGCAAGCAGCACTATCTCGACGTCAATGTCGCGTACCGGCAGGCCTGCCTGAATGCGATCGAGTACCTGAAGAAGTTCGGCTACTCCGGCGCGCAGGCGTACTCGATCCTGGGTACTGCGCCGGTGCAGGGGCACATCAGCGGCGTGGTCGACATTCCGAACGCGTGTGCGACGCTGTGGCTGCCGACCGAGATCTTCGACTTCGACATCAACCCGACCGCCGCCGGCCCGGTGAAGTTCCTCGACGGGTCGGTCCAGATGCCGATCTCGCCCGACCTGTAAGCGCGAAGGAGATCATCCATGCCGACTTATGACTACCAGTGCCCGGATTGCGGCGGCTTCGAAGCGATCCGCAGCATGTCCGCCCGCAACGAGCCGGCCGACTGTCCGCACTGCGGCAAGGCGGCGCCGCGCGTGATGGTGGCGAGCTTCGGCCTCGCGTATCTCGACGAAACGACGGTGAGGGCCATGGACGCGAACGAGCGTGCGCGGCATGAACCGAAGAGCTCAAAGAACTACGCGAGCCACCGGCATCCGGCAGGCTGCGGTTGCTGTTCGTCCACCCGCAAGACGACGACCGTCACTGCACCAAACGGCGCCAAGGCCTTTCCGTCAAAGCGGCCGTGGATGATCAGTCACTGAGCAGCCACTGAGCTGCACCCCGCAAGGCAGGCCGGATTCCGCAGCGCGGTATCCGGCCTGTGTCATTTCCGGCGCGCGCGCAGTTTCTGGCGATCCGTGATCGTCCAGCGGTAAATGGTCGAGCCGGCGACCTCGACCGTCTTTTCGGGCGGCCAGTCGGGTCCCATGTCGAAGTCATGCGACACGATGCGCGTGCCCGGCCTCAGCTGCTTCCACAGCTGCGGCCTGAGCTCCAGGTTCACCGAAGGCAGCAGGTACAGCGACACTACGTCGGCATCCGAAAAATCCGTCTTCAGCAGGTCGGCCTGCAGGAAGTTCACCTTGTCCTGCACGCCTGCCTGCTTCGCATTCTCTTTCGCCTCCGCGATCCGTTCGGGATCGAGGTCGATACCGGTCCCGCGCGCGCCGTGCGTCTTCGCCGCCTCGATCACGATGCGGCCGTCGCCGCAGCCGAGGTCGTACAGCCGGTCCCCGGATTTCACTTCGGCCAGCTTCAGCATGGCCTGCACGACTTCCGGATCGGTCGGTACATACGGCACGTCCAGCAGGGGCTTGCCGCCCCGGTCGGCCGCCGCGGCCGGGCCGGACATCGAAAACAGATGCAGCACACCGAGCAGCAGCAGGCTCGCCAGTCGACAGACGCTCATCGGGTACTCCTTTCCGGTTGGTCGATGGAAGACTTGTGCATGCGCCGCATCGACAGCAGCAGCAGCGCGCCGCTGGCCAGCACGGCTACGCCGACCCATGCGGCGCTGATGCCGCCGATCGTCTGCGAGCGCACATAGGACAGGCTGGACCACAGCATCGCCGCGCAGACCAGCGTGAACAGCAGCGGCGTCAACGGATAGCCGGGCACACGGAACGGGCGCGGCCGCGCGGGCTCGCGCCAGCGCAGCACAAACAGCGACAGGCCGGACAGCAGGAAGAAAGCCCAGAACACCGGCGCGGTAAATTCGACCATGGCGCGAAAGCCGTCGCCTGCCCACGCGCCGGCCGCGATCAGCAGCAGCGCCATCGCGCATTGCGCGCGCAGTGCATTGGCCGGCGTGCCGCGCGCATGTTCCCAGACGCCAAGCTGCCGCAGGGCCGGCCAGTCGCGGCCGGCGGCGAAACTGCTGCGCGCGCCGACAAAAATGGTGGCATTGATCGACGTCAGCGTCGCGATCATCACCAGCAGCGCCATCACCGATTCGCCGGTGGCGCCGAATGCGCGCGACAGCAGCGCGGCGGCCACCGCATCCGCGCCGGCCAGCCCGCCCATGCCCAGTCCGTGCCAGTAGGCCCAGATCACCAGCAGGTAGAGCGCGGTGATGATGGCCAGCGATACCAGCAGCACGCGGCCCATGTTGCGCCCGTTGTCTTTCAGTTCCGCGCTGATGTAGGCGGCCTCGTTCCAGCCGCCGAAGGTCAGCAGCACGAACACCATGCCGAGCCCGAACAGCCCGGCGTCGGGCGGCTGCAGCGGCGGCAGCGGCGCGCCCGATCCCGGCAGGGCCAGTGCGGCGACGACGATCAGCAGCAGGCCGGCCACCTCCGCCAGCGTGAGCACCGATTGCGCTCGCGTGCCGGTGCGCAGGCCGCGCAGGTTCAGCCACGACAGCAGCAGTACGGCAGCCGCCGCATACAGCGCGCCGCCGCCGGCGCGGCCCACGCCCGGCAAGGGCCACAGCACCTGCAGGTAGTCGCCGAAGATGAAGGCGAGCAAGGCAATCGAGCCGGTCGTGATGACCGCGAAGCGCGCCCAGGCGAAAAAGAAGGCAAGCGACCGCCCGTAAGCGCGGCCGAGGAAGTGATAGTCGCCGCCGGCATTCGGATAGGCGGTCGCAAGTTCTGCATAGCAAAGCGCGCCGATCACGGACACCAGCCCGCCGAGCAGCCACGCGCCAAACATCCACAGCGGATGAACCGTCATCTCGGCCACCACCGACGGCGCCTTGAAAATGCCCGCGCCGATCACGATGCCGACGATCAGCGCGACCGCATGGCCGGCCGGCAGCCGCGGCTGCGGCAGCGCATGGTCATCAAGCTTAGCGGGCGGATCCGAGAATTTCATCCGGCGAAGCACTGTCCAAGAACGCGGGCGCGCGGCCCGGGCTCCGTCCGAGTCGCCGTCTCCGCCGAAGTTTCGGCGCAACGCGCACTGTTCGTCCGCGCGCAAGTGCGGCCGCTTTTTTTGTCTGCCAGCAAAGCGAGTCTTCCATGCCTCCCAGCACCAGCACGCCCAGAACGCCCGGTTCCACCGTCATCGGCACGCCGGAACACCCGCACGAGCATGAGCATGCGATGCCGCACGGCTGGCGCCGCTGGCTGTACGCGACTAACCACAAGGACATCGGCACGCTGTACCTGGTGTTTTCGCTGGCGATGCTAATGTCGGGCGGCCTGATGGCGATGCTGATCCGCGCCGAGCTGTTCCAGCCGGGCCTGCAGCTGATGGAGCCGGAGTTCTACAACCAGCTGGTCACCCTGCACGGGCTGGTGATGGTGTTCGGCGCGATCATGCCGGCCTTCGTCGGCTTCGCGAACTGGATGATTCCGCTGCAGATCGGCGCTGCCGACATGGCGTTTGCGCGCATGAACAATTTCTCGTTCTGGCTGCTGCCGCCGGCCGCGATCCTGCTGATCGGCTCGTTCGTCGTCGAAGGCGGCGCCACCGCGTCCGGCTGGACGCTCTACCCGCCGCTGTCGCTGCAGATGGGCATCGGCATGGACATGGCGATCCTCGCGGTTCACCTGATGGGCATCTCGTCCATCCTGGGCGCGATCAACATCGTCACCACGGTGCTGAACATGCGTGCGCCCGGCATGACGCTGATGAAGATGCCGCTGTTCTGCTGGAACTGGCTGATCACGGCCTACCTGCTGATCGCGGTGATGCCGGTGCTGGCCGGCGCAGTCACGATGCTGCTGACCGACCGCCACTTCGGCACCACCTTCTTCAATGCCAGCGGCGGCGGCGACCCGGTCATGTTCCAGCACTTGTTCTGGTTCTTCGGGCATCCCGAGGTCTACATCATGATCCTTCCCGGCTTCGGCATCCTTTCCCATGTGATACCGGCGTTCTCACGCAAGCCGCTGTTCGGGTATGCGTCGATGGTGTATGCGACCTCGGCGATCGCGATCCTGTCGTTCATCGTCTGGGCGCACCACATGTTCACTACCGGCATGCCGGTCACGGGCCAGCTGTTCTACATGTACGCGACGATGCTGGTGGCGGTACCCACCGGCGTGAAGATATTCAACTGGCTGGCCACGATGTGGCGCGGCTCGCTGTCGTTCGAGACGCCGATGCTGTGGGCAGTGGGCTTCATCTTCGTGTTCACCATGGGCGGCTTTACCGGGCTGATACTCGCGGTCACGCCGATCGACATCAACGTGCACGACACCTATTACGTGATCGCCCACTTCCACTACGTGCTGGTGGCCGGCTCGCTGTTCGCGCTGTTCACCGGTTATTACTTCTGGGCGCCGAAATGGACCGGCCACAAGATCAACGAGTGGCGCGGCAAGTTCCACTTCTGGAATTCGATCATCTGGTTCAACGTCGGCTTCTTTCCGATGCACTTCCTCGGGCTGGCCGGCATGCCGCGTCGTTACGTCGACTATCCGGCACAGTTCGCCGACTTCAACGCCGTCGCCAGCATCGGCGCGCTGCTGTTCGGGCTGGCGCAGGTGTACTTCATCTTCTGGGTGCTGATCCCGAACATCCGCGGCGGCGAAAAAGCGGCGGCCAAGCCCTGGGACGGCGCCGAAGGCCTCGAATGGACGGTGGCCAGCCCCGCGCCCTGGCATACCTTCGAGAAGCCACCGGTCGTCAAGTGACCGACAAATGACGTATTGATCGCGTGCCGGATTGCTGGCAGATTTTCAGCACGAAAATCTTCCGAATCCGGCACGCAATGATGAAACCCAGCGCCCTCGCACTCGTCCTCCTGTTCTCCCTGCCGGCCACGGCCATGCCGCTGCAGCCGCTGGCCGACAAGCCCGGCCGGATCGCGGTGCCCGGCCTGCCCGGCAAGGTGTATTACCTGCCATCGACGCCGGAGACCATCAAGTGGGGCTACCTGCCGAATGCGTCGGACCGGCCGCTGCTGACCGTGCCGTCCGGTGCGACCGTGGTGTTCGACACGCTGTCGCACGAGGGCCTGCTGGAGGACCAGGGGCGCGATGCGCTCGGGTATTTCGCCGCGCAGGGCGTTCCGGCGGACATGGTGCTGAAGGACGCGATCGCCATCACCCGGTCGGCACTGTCGCACGATTTTGCAAAAGATGGCCCGCACATTGTCACCGGCCCGGTCGCGATCGAGGGTGCCGAGCCTGGCGACGTGCTGAAGGTCGAGGTGCTGGCCGTCACGCCGCGCGTTCCGTACGGGGTGATCAGCAATCGGCATGGCAGGGGCGCGCTGCCCGGCGAGTTTCCGGAGGGGCCCAAGCCGGATCCCGACGCGAGTGCGGCACAGCCGGAAAAATACCGGAACACCTCCGTGTTCACCCGCATCCGCAAGGATGAGCGCGGGCAATGGATCGGTGTACTGAAAAACGTCCGCGGCGACGAGGTGCGCTTCCCGACGGCGCCCTTCATGGGCGTGATGGGCGTAGCTGCGCCGACCGACGATCCGGTGCATTCGGTACCGCCAGGCCCGCATGGTGGCAACATCGACGTCAAGGACCTCGGCGTCGGCAGCATCGTCTACCTGCCGGTGTTCGTGCCCGGCGCAAATTTCTACACCGGCGACCCGCACATGGCGCAGGGCAATGGCGAGGTCGCACTGACCGCGCTCGAGCACTCGATGCGCGCCACCTTCCGGCTTACCCTGCTGAAGAAAGGCGACCCGCGCATACCGTCCGCGTCCGGCTCGCTGACCCGGCCATTCGGAGAAACCCGCGAGCACTGGATCGCGATTGGCCTCGACCCCGACCTCGATGAGGCGATGAAGGAAGCCGTGCGCGAGGCCATTCGCTTCCTGCACGAAATGCTCGGGATGGAGCGCGCGATCGCCCTCGCCTATCTGTCGGCGGCGACCGATTTCAATGTGTCGCAAGTGGTCGACCGCACCAAGGGCATCCATGCGCTGATCCGCAAGCGCGATTTCGCACGGGTCCGAAAACAGCCTGGCCGATGATTGTTAAGATTCGAGCCATGTGCTCGAATTACACGCCTCCGACCCGCGAATCGCTGTCGAAACATTTCGGCGTCGATCTGCCTGCTGAGGACTGGAAAGAGGAAACCTATCCCGGCTACCTCGCGCCTATCATTCGCCTCGCCGAGGATGGTACCGGCGAACTCGAATGCGTGAATGCCTGTTTTGGCATGCTGCCGCACTGGGCCGACCTGAAACTCTCCCGCCACACCTACAACGCGCGCAGCGAGACCGTTGCGAGCAAGCCGTCGTTCCGGCATGCATTCGCGAAGCGGCAGCTGTGCATTGTGCCGGCCGAGTCCATCTTCGAGCCGAACTACGAGACCGGCAAGGCGGTACGCTGGCGCATCCGCCGCAACGACGAGATGCCGCTGGGACTGGCGGGGCTCTGGGAATGGCGGCCGAACGGCGGGCCGGACGACCGGCCGCTGGTGTCGTTCACGATGCTGACCATCAATGCAGACTCGCATCCGCTGATGCAGCGCTTCCACCGTCCTGAGGACGAGAAGCGGATGGTAGTGGTGCTGAAGGATGCGCAGTATCGCGACTGGCTGCAGGCGCCGGCCGGGCGGATCGGGGATTTCCTGCGGGCTTGTCCTGCCGACGCACTCAGTGCGGAGCCGGCGCCGCGCGCAGCGGCGACGCGTGCGGCAAAGCCGCGGCCAGTGAAGGCAGCGAGGCCGGCATCAGCCGAGCCGCCCTCGCTGTGGGACGATTAGTCGCGCAGATCGGCAGCGCCGCGCAAATCAGCAGCCTGAGTCGTTGGTGCTGCCGTCGGCCATGACGGTGTTGCACAGCTTGGCACCCTCGAAGCTCGTGCCATCGACTTTCGCGCCCTTCAGGTTGGCGCCCTTCAGGTTCGCACCCGGGAACACCGCGTTCGACAGGTCTGCGCCCTGCAGGTTGGCTTCGCGCAGGAAGGCGCCGCTGAAGCTTGCGCCGTTGAGCCGGGCATCGGACAGGTTCGCCTTCTTCAGGTTAGCGCTCTCGAAATTGGTCGACAGCGTGCGCTTTTCCATCGGTCGCTGCGACAGGTCGGCCTTCGACAGGTTGGCGCCGGCGAGATTGGCGTTCTGGAAGTCTGCGCCGCGCAGGTCGGCGCCGGACAGTGCCGCATCGGTCAGGTCGCAGTATTTGCAGGCATTGGTGACGCGCAGGTTCTCCACTTTGGCAGGATCGGCAGCGACGGCGGTCAGCGCCGCGGCAGAGACGGCGACGAGGGCAGCCAGCTTCACGGCCGCCCGGGTGTTCAATTGCAGTGACACGTTGAAATTCTCCGGGGTAAAACATCTGCGCATCTGCGCGGGCGCCATGATACTTGATCCGCCTGATGACAATGTGCGTCGGGCCGATCCTCGCCTTCCTTAACTTTTATCAATCTTTCAGCCGGCACCGATGATTACGATCAGGCAAGTCCGATTTGCGAGGAGGCAGCGATGGGCATGGTGAACGAGTTCCGGGAATTTGCGCTGAAGGGCAATGTGATCGACCTGGCGGTCGGCGTGATTATCGGCGCCGCCTTCGCGAAAATCGTGGATTCACTGGTCGGCGACATCATCATGCCGGTCATGGGCATGGTCGTCGGCGGGCTGGACTTCAGCAATTATTTCCTGCCGCTGGCCGGACAGACGGCGGTCACACTCGCGGACGCCAGAAAGGCCGGCGCGGTGCTCGCGTACGGCAACTTCATCACTGTCGCGCTCAATTTCGTACTTCTCGCCTTCATCATCTTCCTGATGATCCGGCAGATGAACCGCTTCCGGCGCGCAGCGACGCCAGCGCCGAGCGCACCGCCGCCCACGCCCGAGGACGTCGTGCTGCTGCGCGAGATCCGCGACAGCCTGCGGCAGCAGCATCTCGCCAGACAATGACATCGACAGGAGAGACAAGATGTCAGAGAGCGTTCCCGGCTTTCCCGGCAATCCGCCGCTGTCCTGACCTGCTGTCCCGCCGGGGCCGCTGCTGATGAACCCGCGCCGGCGAAGCTTGTCGATGGTGTTATTCCATTCACTCCGGGAGTGCATCATGTCAGGCAAGGACACGGGCGGTCAGCCCATGAAAGTGGCGATTCTCGTCACGGACGGTTTCGAGCAGATCGAACTCACCGGGCCGAAGGATGCGCTCGAGCAGCACGGATACCAGACGGCCATCATTTCCCACAAGCCGACAGTGCAGGGCTTCCATCACCATGACCGGGGCGAAACCTTCGAGGCCGACCTCACCTTCGACCAGGCCGATGCGCGCGACTTCGATGCCGTGCTGCTGCCTGGCGGCGTGATCAATGGGGACCAGCTGCGCGCGCTGCCCGACGCACAGCGCTTCGTGCGCGATATGGATGACGACGGCAAACCGGTATTCGTGATCTGCCACGGCGGCTGGATACTCGTGTCGGCCGGGCTGGTCGACGGCCGGTCAATGACCAGCTGGCCGACGCTGCGCGACGACATCATCAATGCCGGCGGCGACTGGATCGACAGCGAGGCGGTGGTCGACGGCAACTGGGTCAGCAGCCGCAAGCCGGACGATATACCGGCATTCAACCAGAAGATGCTCGACCTGCTGCAGCAGAAGCAGGCCGGCACGCTGCAGGGGCGGCGCGGCGGACAGCAGGGAATTGGCTTGAGCGGCTGACAAGCGCACCCTTCATTGGGGTGTGCGCCCCGCTCAGTGCCTCGCCCCGAGATCCGGGCGCGCCAGTTCGTTCAGGGCTTGCCGCACTACGCTGATGGAAGACCACAGCGCGAGGCTGGCGATCATCGCGGCTACTGCCAAGTCGGGCCAGTGACTTCCAGTACCGAACACGCCGGCAGCCGCCAGCACGACGGCGACATTCGCGATCGCATCATTGCGGCTGCATAGCCAGACGGCGCGCATGTTGGCGTCGCCGGAGCGGAATGCATACAACAGCAGTGCGACGCCGAAGTTCGCCAGGAAAGCCAGCATGCCGATGCTTGCCATCGTGATTGGTTCCGGCAGTGTGCCAGCCATTGCCATCGAGCCTGCCTTGCCGAGCACGAACGCGCCGTACGCACCCATGGACAGGCCTTTCACCAGTGCGGCACGCGAACGCCAGTGCGCCGCCAGCGCAAGCACTGCCAGCGACAGCCCGTAATTGGCGGCATCGCCGGCGAAGTCGATCGCGTCGGCCAGCAGCGCGATGGATCCGGAATGGACGCTGCCGGCAACCTCCACGCCGAACATTGCTGTATTGATGAATAACGCTATCCACAGCACGCGCCGAAACCGCGGTGCAATTGCAGGTGTGTTGCCATGGCAGCTATCGGAGCAGCCGTAAGCCATGATGTCCTCCAACTAATCAGCCGATATTTGAAACCCCGGAGCGGCTACAGAGTCAAGGGCTTTAACGGGGTTGATCAGAATGAACTGTCGAGACGCCGATGCTGATCCGCGAACTGTCCAGCAATACGGGCGTGCCGGTCGAGACGATTCGCTATTACGAGAAAGCCGGCTTGCTGCCGGCGCCGCCGCGGCAGGCGAACGGCTACCGTGAATACGGCCCTGTCCATCGAGAGCGACTGGCATTCATTCGCCATTGCCGCGAGCTGGGAATGCCCCTGTCAGATGTACAGCGCTTGCTCGATTTCTCGGTCCGGCCGTCTGCCGATTGCGGCGACATCAACCTGCTGATCGACACTCACATTGCGCGCGTACGCGAGCGGCTGCAGGGCCTGCAGGCACTTGAGCGGCAACTGACCGGGTTGCGAGCCCAATGCTGCGGGCCGCAACCGGCAGCCGAATGCGGGATCTTGCAGGAATTGCGGACGCCCCTGCAGGGCCACCCGAGCGGTCGCGTGGCAGAGATCGGCCGCAAGCTTGCGGAGCGCTCCTTGCCAGCCGATCCTGATCCCGATGACCCGGCCTGCGGTGATTGAGCGCGACGATGGAATCTAACTACGGATTTGCCCGCCGCGTGCTGGTAGCGAATGCGATTACCTTACTGTTCGTCGCGGTCACGCTGTTTGCATGGGCCAATTTCAGGGCGCTGCTTGTGGTGTTCGCCGCCATCCTGTTAGCCATCCTGCTGTATGAAATGGCAAATCACCTGGCTCGGCCACTGCACCTGCCACATGGTGTAGCGTTGGCGGCACTGGTGCTGCTGCTGGCGGCCTTAGTGGCGGCGGGAATCTGGCTGGGAGCGGCGCCGATCGAGCGCCAAGTGGTGCAGTTGGTCGATTCACTGCCAGAGGCGATCGCGTTACTGCGCAAGTGGATCGCTCAATATCCGGCGCTGCAGAGTGTGATGCCGCGCCTGCCTCAGCCTGACCAGCTGTTGTCCTCGCTGCCGCGCCTGCTGCCGGACGCCGGTCCGTTCTTTAGCGGTGCGCTCGGCGTCCTGACCGGCACGGTAGTGATCGGCTTCGTCGGCGTTTACCTGGCAGCACAACCCAAGCCCTACATACGGGCGCTGATGCTGATGGTGCCGCCGGTCCGGCGGCAGCGGGCCGCGCACATACTGCAGACGGTGGGCAATATGCTCGGTCGCTGGCTGATCGGCAAGGCACTGTCGATGCTGATTGTCGGCATCATGACCACTGTCGGACTGAGCCTGCTGGACATACCGCTGGCGCTGGTGCTCGGGCTGATCGCCGGCCTGCTCGATTTCATACCCTATCTGGGCCCGCTGATGGCGGCAGTGCCGGCGATACTGGTTGCGTTCTCTCAAAGCCCGACCGATGCGCTGTACACCGCGCTGCTGTTCCTCGCAATTCAGACAGTCGAGGGCTATCTGCTAATCCCGCTGATAGAACGTCGTGCAATTGCCTTGCCACCGGCAGTGACGATTGTCGTGCAGCTGATGCTCGGCTCGCTGGCCGGCCTCGCGGGAGTCGCGCTGGCGACACCGCTGACCGCCGTGGTGGTAGTGCTGGTGACGATGCTGTACGTCCAGGACGTTCTCGACGTGCCAGTAAAGCCGCCGGGCGAAACCTGAGGGCTCGGAGCGCGCGCTATATCGCCGTGCGCCCCCGGTTCCTGATCTGGTCGAGCAGGGCGTCGCCGCTCAGGTGAGTGTAGTCCTTGTCAATCTCGACTTTGACGCGCGACCGCACTTCCGGATCGAGCAACTGGCGCACCGCGCCGAGAAATTGCGGCGAAACGACCAAGTCAAGTTCCTCGTACTGGCCTTCCTGCGCCGCTTTCAGCAGGAAATCGCACAGATCCCGCGCAAACAGTTCGGCCTGATGCTTCTCCGGCGACACGCGCGGCTGGTACAGCTTGTTCGGCGTCGCGCCGCCGGTGTTGTGGATGCTGCCGGTGCCGGATGTCGGGCCGAGCCGGTCCGTTTCCGTATCGCTCGAACGCAATCGCACGGCCTCATTGACGAAGTCGCTGACTTCCTCCATGCCTGCCGTGCTGCCCTGCTGCGCGAAGATGCGCGCACGGCTCGCATTGGCCGAAACAATCCATGTGGCTGTCATGATGTCCCCGGTAAGAGCCCGATAGGGGTTCGATGGGGTGACGCATTGAATGTTCCGCGGATGCGCGCAATCCTCGCCGCCCTATTTTTTGCCGGACGATTTTCCGCTGCCGCTCTCTTCCTCGGTGCCGGACTTGCCGGCGGAACTGCCACCGGTCGGCGCAGGCAGCGCGGCAGTGAGGCTCTTGGCCTGCTCGCTGCTGACCTTGCCGTCGAGGATGTCGGCCGCACTGACCCCGGGTTCGTAGAGCGCCGCATTGTCGTCGGAATCGAATGCGATATCGCTGGCGCCGACCGAGGCACCGGCGAACGCACCGCGGGTATCGGTCCACAGCACGACATCATCGCGACCGACTTTGATGTTGGCCTGTGCGGTGTAGTTGGCGATCGTCAGCCCCGCATCGGCATCGAGGGAAAATTTGTCTTCCTGTTTGAAGTTTTCCAGCGCCTTGTCGCTCATCAGCAGCATCGCCACCGCACCGGTCTCGATACCGGCCTGTGCGCCGACGCTGATGCCGCCGAGATCGTACAGGGCAGGACTGCTCCATTTCCCGCCACTTTCCACGACCAGTACGCCGGTGCCACCAGTGCCGCCGATGCCGAGGCCGGCCTTGGTGTACTGCGGCACGATGAAAATTCCCTTGGCCTGCTGCATCAGTTCCTTGAGCCGCGAGTCGCCTTCCATTCGGGTGGCGACTTCCCTGGCCTCCTGCAGGCTTTCCATCACATCTTTTTTCTCTTCAGCCTTTTCGCTGTTGGCCCGGGTGCTGTCATTCTGCGCGAGCTGCACCTCAGGGCCGGCAGCCGCCGGGCCCGACAGGCTCAGGACCAGCAAGGCAGGGAATGTGTAACGGGCAATCGGATGCATCGGCATGAGGTTCTCCTTCATCGAGTCCAACACAAGCCGCAGGCGCGGCACGTTCCGGTTCTCGAGCAAATAGAGTGCCCGTTGGTGCGCGGCCTGCCGCTTGTGCGCGGATTTTCATGACGATGAGAAGAATCACCCGTGCATGCGAAAAAGCTACACGCTGGTGCCGCTTGCCGGCTGGCACCGTGCGCGGTATCTTGCCCGGCCAGTCGCTGAATGGCTGCGCTGACGTAACCGCTATCAACGGGAGCATCCGGGAGGTTCATGCGTTTTCCTTGCATCAGGCAAATCGATCCGATCCACGCAAGTCGCGCTGCGCGGGTTGACCGCACACTGCTGCGCGCTCTCTCGCCATGATGAGCATTGCGCCGATCCTGCTGTCGCTGGCGCTGCTGATATGGCTCTCCTATCGCGGCATCAGCGTGCTGTTGCTGGCGCCGGCGATGGCGCTGCTGGCTGTCCTGCTGAGTCCCGACGCACCGCTGCTGGCAAGCTACACGCAGGTGTTCATGAAGGCAGTGGGCGGCTTCATAACGCTGTTCTTTCCGCTGTTCCTGCTTGGCGCCCTGTTCGGCAAGCTGATGGAAGATTCCGGCGCCGCCGCCGTGATCGCCGACCGCATCATCGACTGGCTCGGCGCCCGCCGTGCGCTTCTTGCGGTGGTGCTGGCCTGCGCCGTGCTGACCTATGGCGGCGTATCGCTGTTCGTGGTGGCCTTTGCGGTCTACCCGATTGCCGTTGCCCTGTTCCGCGGTGTCGGACTCCCCAAACGCCTGATGCCGGCCACGATTGCGCTCGGCGCGTTCACCTTCACCATGACAGCGCTGCCCGGCACGCCGGCGATCCAGAATGCGATACCCATGCCCTACTTCGGCACCACGCCATTCGCCGCACCGGGGCTGGGACTGATCGGCGGCGCGATCATGCTGGCGCTGGGCATGGCATGGCTACTTCGCCGCGCGCGGCAGGCTGCCATGGCGAATGAAGGCTACGGCGCCGACATGGCCATTTCGCGCGGGCAGGCGCCTGGTCCCCATCCAGAAACGCAGGGCGAAGCCGGTGACATGCCGGTACTGCGCGCGCCTGCGGGTTTCGCCCGCGCCATCGCGCCGATCGCATGCGTGGTCGTGCTCAACTGGCTGTTCAGCACCGAACTGCTTCCGCGCCTCGATACCAGTTATCTGGCGATGCCACAGTACGGGCAGACCCGGCTCGATGAGGTGCGCGGCACGTGGGCCATCATCGCTGCGCTGGTGCTGTCGAACCTGCTGCTGGTGGCACTGATGCGGCAGCAACTGTCCAGCCTCCGGACGAGCCTCGACACCGGCGCAAGCGCGGCCGTGCTGCCGATCTTCAATACTGCGTCGCTGGTCGGTTATGGTGCCGTGATCGCATCGCTGGCCGGCTTTTCGCTAATTCGCGACGCCGTGCTCGGCATTGCCCCGGGCAATCCGCTGATCTCGCTGTCAATCGCAGTCAATTTGCTGGCCGGGGTGACCGGCTCGGCTTCGGGCGGCATGAGCATTGCATTGCAGACCCTGGGCAGCACCTACCTCGAGATGGGGCGGGCGGCGAATATCTCGCCCGACCTGTTGCATCGGGTCACGGCGATTGCCACCGGCGGACTGGATGCGCTGCCGCACAACGGAGCCGTGATCACGCTGCTGGCCATTTGCAAGCTGACGCATCGCCAGTCTTACCTCGACATCCTCGTCGTGGCAGTGCTGGTTCCGCTGCTGGCCTTGGCCGCGGTAGTGACGCTCGGTACGCTGTTCGGCAGTTTTTAGCGCGGCGGCTGCCTTACGCAGACGGGCGTGAGGCTTACTTGCCGATGCAGAACCGACTGAAGATCACGCCCAGCAAGTCATCCGATGTAAATGCACCGGTAATGCTGTTGAGCTGCTCCTGTGCCAGCCGCAGTTCTTCCGCGAACAGGTCAAGTGCGCTGTCGCGCTGCTCCGCGAGTTGGGCGGCCAGCGCGAGGTGATCTTGCGCGGCGCGCAAGGCGAGCAGGTGGCGCTCGCGTGCAAGGTACAGCGATTCCCCGGTTTGCTGCCAGCCGGCGATGCGCAGCAGTTCCTGTCGCAGCAGGTCCATCCCGATCCGCTCCGCGGCCGACAGGTAGATCTCGGTCGAGTCGGCCAGCAATTCGATGCCGGGCTTGTGCCCCGACAGGTCGATCTTGTTCCAGATGCGGATCAGCGGCACCCGGGCCGGCAGGCGCGCAACGATGTCCTCATCGGCGCGCGTCGGTCCGCGGCTTGCATCGAGAATGTGCAGCACTACGTCCGCCTGCTCGACCGCCGCCCAGGTGCGCGAGATGCCGATGCGCTCGACTTCATCGCTGGCCTCGGCATCCTCGCGGATCCCGGCGGTGTCGATCACGTGGATCGGTATGCCCTCGACATGGATGGTCTCGGTGATCTTGTCGCGCGTGGTGCCCGCAATGGCCGTGACGATGGCGACATCCGAGCCGGCCAGCGCATTCAGCAGCGAGCTCTTGCCCACGTTCGGCAGACCGGCCAGCACGACCTTCAGTCCCTCGCGCAGCAGCGCGCCCTGCCCGGCCTGCTGCAGCACTTTCTCGAGCGAGTCGCGGATGGCCTGCAGCTGCCCGCGTGCATTCGACTTTTCGAGGAATTCAATTTCCTCTTCCGGGAAGTCGAGTGTCGCTTCGACCAGCATGCGCAGGTGGATGACCTGCTCGACCAGCGTGCCGATCGTTTGCGAGAACGCACCCGACAGCGATTGCGTCGCAAGCTTCGCGGCGGCTTCCGTCGAGGCCTCGATCAGGTCGGAAACCGCCTCGGCCTGCGCCAGATCGAGTTTGTCGTTCTGGAACGCGCGGAAGGTGAACTCCCCCGGGTTCGCAAGCCGCAGGCCGATCTCCCTGCCGGCCTCGAGGCAGCGGTTGAGCAGCATCTGCATGACCACCGGGCCGCCGTGGCCCTGCAGCTCGAGCACTTCTTCGCCGGTGTAGGAATTCGGCGCGCTGAAGTAGAGCGCGAGACCGCGGTCGATGACGCTGCCGTCGGCATTCACGAAATCGAGGTAGCTCGCATGGCGCGGCTTCAGGTCGCGGCCGTCGAGCCGGCACACCGCGCGCGCGATTGGCATCAGGCCCTTGCCGGAGATGCGCACGACGCCGATGCCGCCGCGTCCGGGGGCGGTGGCGATGGCGGCGATGGGGAAGGAATCGGAAATCATGGAGAAATTCTATCTGCAATGAAAAAAAGTCCGTGGCCTGCGGCGACGGACTTTTCTATGAATTGGCCAGAGACCGGAAGACGCTGGATCCCGGCTCGCGCCGGGATGACGTTTTATGCGCCAACGTCCTTTAATGAGTCACCCCGGTGCAGGCCGGGGTCCAGTGTCTTTCGCCTGATGGGTGTCTCAGGCTTTCGCGCTTTCCGACTGCTTCGTGATCACCCACTGCTGGCCGATCGACAGGATGTTGTTCACCACCCAGTACAGCACCAGGCCGGACGGGAAGAAGAAGAACATGAACGAGAAGATCAGCGGCATGAACAGCATGATCTTGGCCTGGATCGGATCCGGCGGCGTCGGGTTCAGCTTGGTCTGCACATACATCGAAGCGGCCATGATGATGGGCAGCAGGCCGATCGGCATATTGATGCCCGGGATGGTGCCGAACAGGTCGTCCGGCGCCGACAGGTCATGGATCCAGCCCAGCCACGGTGCATGGCGCATTTCGACGCTGGCCAGCAGCACCCAGTAGAGCGCAATGAACACCGGGATCTGCACCAGAATCGGCAGGCAGCCGCCGAGCGGGTTGATCTTCTCGGTTTTGTACAGCTCCATCATCGCGGCGTTCATCTGCTGCGGGTTGTCCTTGTGGCGCTCGCGGATCGCGGTCATCTTCGGCGTGACCAGCTTCATCTTCGCCATGCTGCGATAGCTGGCGGCCGACAGCGGGAAGAACGCGAGCTTGATCAGGATGGTCAGCACGATGATGGTCCAGCCCCAGTTGCCGAGCAGCTTGTGGATCTGGTCCATCAGCCAGAAGATCGGCTTGGCGATGATGGTCAGCCAGCCATAGTCCTTGACCAGGTCGAAGTCGGTCGCGAACTGCTCGAGCTTGGCCGATTCCTGCGGGCCCGCGTACAGCTTGCCCTCCTGCGCGGCGCTGGCACCGTCGGCGATTTCGCCCATCGGCATGATCGCGCCGACGGCGTACAGGTTCTGGTCGATGCGGCGCGTGAACAGCTCATGCGAGCCCTTCGACTGCGGCACGAAGGCCGACACGAAATAATGCTGGACCATCGCGATCCAGCCATCCGTGGTGCGGGCTGCTGCCGGGTTTTTGCCTTTGTCGATGTCCTCGAAGCTCACTTTGCGGAACTTGTCGGTGTCGGTGTAGAGGGCCGGGCCGGTGAAGGTGCTGTAGAACGCGGAGTCGCCCCGCAGCTTGCTGCCGTCGCGCACCAGCTGCACGTAGACCGACGGCGAGATCGGCGCGCCGCTGCCGTTGGCGACTGCATGCTTCAGGCCGATCTCGTACTGGCCGCGCCGGAAGGTATAGGTTTTGGTGAGCTGCACGCCGTCCTGCTCGGCCTCCAGTACCAGCTCGATGCTGTCGCCGGCGTCGAGGGTGCGGGCGCCGTCACGTGCGGTGAACAGCGTGCGGTGGTTCGGGAGCTTGCCCCCGATCAGCCCGCTCTGGCCCAGATAGGTGCGGCCGGCGCCGCTCTCGAACAGCACGACCGGCTGGCTATCATCGAGCGAGTCTTTGTGCTTCAGCAATTCGGCGCGCACGATCTCGCCGCCCATCGTGCTGATTTCTACCCGCAGCAGGTCGGTGGTCATGGCGATGCGCTCGCCTTGCTCGGCTGCGGCACCGGCCGGCACCTCGGCGCCCGATGCGGTGGCCGGCGGCGTGGTGCTCGGTTGCGGCAGCGACGCGTCACTGCCGGGCTGTGGGGTGGCCTGCTGCGCCGGCTGCTCGGGCGAGAGCATCGACGGGCCGCCGTTGTAACGGTTCCAGTTCTCCCACAGCATCAGCAGGGACAGCGAGAACACCACCAGCAGTACGGTACGTTTGATATCCATAGGGTCGGTAAGTCGAGGGGCAATTCAGTGGCGCTGCCGCGTCATCGTCGGATGATCGCCGGCAGGGCCAGGGGATGGAGGCGGCACCGGATCGAAGCCGCCGGCGTGCCACGGATGGCATTTGCACAGGCGGCGTCCGGCCAGCAGGCTTCCGCGCAGCGCGCCGTGAGAGACGATCGCGTCGCGCGCATACTCGGAGCAGCTCGGATGGAAACGGCAATGCTGCCCGAGGAAAGGACTGATACCGAGCTTGTAGCCTTTCAGCAGGAGCAGCAGCAGCGATTTCATCGGGATGTACGAGGCGAGTCCAGCAGTCGGGACAGTTCGGCGCCGACCGTCGCCTTGAGCGAGCGCGACGACGCGCTCTGCTGGCGGGCGACGAGCGGTTTGCTCAGCCGCACGATGCAGTCGACCGAGCCCAGTTCTGCCTTGCGGAACAGTTCGCGCGACAGGCGCTTGACCAGGTTGCGGGTGACCGCGCGCTGCGCAAAGCGCTTGGCGACCACGACACCGAGCCGCGCATGGCCGAGGCTGTTGGGGCGGACGTAAAGCACGAAATGGTCGGTCCGGTAAGCAGGCCGCAAACGAAAAACGGATGAGAACTCATCCGTTTTTACGATGCGTCGATGCCTGCCGTAGTCTTCCGGTGGCCCGGACACGCGACTACGCAAGTCGGGTGGCGGAGCCGGCTCAGACGGCCAGGCGCTTGCGACCCTTCGCACGGCGGGCATTCAGCACCGCACGGCCCGAACGGGTGGCCATGCGGGCACGGAAACCATGGGTGCGCTTGCGGCGGACGACGGAGGGCTGGTAGGTACGTTTCATGTGGGTCTCGCTAGGTTAGTACAGCGGAATTCAGCAAAAAACCGGGTCATGCCCGGCAACAAATCTGGACGGCACGGCGCCGATCGCAGCGTCAGTACGACAATTGCAGGCGCGCAGCGCAGCGAACCCTGAATTAGACAGCAGTTTCTGTATATCTGTCAATCACTTACGCAACGCCGAGTCGACAAGGCGTGGCGCGGGCTGTCGAATTGGCAATGGCCCGACTGTCTGGCCGTCAATGAAAAGCGCGACAGGCTGTTTGTCTTGCCGTAGTGGAAAAGCGCTGCTTTCAGGCTCGAAATTCCGGAGAAGCCTGTGGATAACTTCCCCTGCCGGCGGTAAAATAGCGGGCATTCCGGCAAGCCTTGCGCTCCGCCTCCACAGAACAAAGAACCCGAAGCGCGCCCCCGCCTGTCGCTTCAATTGACTATCGCATGGAAGAATTCTGGCAGACCTGCGCGTCGCGGCTGCAACAGGAACTGACGCCCCAGCAGTTCAGCGCCTGGATCAAGCCACTGGCTCCGCTCGATTTCGAGGACGGACGCCTGCGCATCGCCGCCCCCAACCGTTTCAAGCTGGACTGGGTAAAAACCCAGTTCGCCGCGCGCATCACGACCCTCGCCGCCGAGTTCTGGCAGAGTCCGGTCGATGTGCAGTTCGTGCTCGACCCGAAGGTCGGCGCGGCGAGGAAGCCGGTCGCTGCCGCCCCGCCGCCCGAGCCGGCCGGTGCCGGCACCCCGGCGGCCGCGGCCGAGCGCCCGGAACCGGCTGACGAAACCAGCGCGCGGCGCGACCAGAGCAAGATCAATCCGGCGCTCACCTTCGAAAGTTTCGTGACCGGCAAGGCGAACCAGCTGGCGCGCGCAGCCGCGATCCAGGTGGCGAGCAATCCCGGCGTGTCGTACAACCCGCTGTTCCTGTACGGCGGCGTCGGCCTGGGCAAGACGCACCTGATCCATGCGATCGGCAACCAGGTAATGGCAGACAATCCGAACGTGCGCATCCGCTACATCCATGCGGAGCAGTACGTGCGCGACGTGGTCACCGCCTACCAGCGCAAGGGCTTCGACGAATTCAAGCGCTACTACCATTCGCTGGACCTGCTGCTGATCGACGATATCCAGTTCTTCGGCGGCAAGAGCCGCACGCAGGAAGAGTTCTTCTATGCGTTTGAGGCGCTGATCGCTGCGAAGAAGCAGATCATCATCACCAGCGACACGTATCCGAAAGAGATCACCGGCATGGATGACCGGCTGATTTCGCGCTTCGATTCCGGCCTGACGGTCGCGGTCGAGCCGCCCGAGCTCGAGATGCGGGTCGCGATCTTGCTGAAGAAAGCGGCGCAGGAAGGCGCGGCATTGTCGGACGACGTCGCCTTCTTCGTCGCCAAGCACTTGCGCTCGAATGTGCGCGAACTCGAGGGCGCGCTGCGCAAGATCCTTGCGTATTCGCGCTTCCACGACAAGGAGATCACGATCGACGTGGTCAAGGATGCGCTGAAAGACCTGCTCTCGGTGCAGAACCGACAGATCTCGGTCGAGAACATCCAGAAGACGGTGGCCGACTTCTTCAACATCAAGGTCGCCGACATGTATTCGAAGAAGCGCCCGGCCAACATCGCGCGGCCGCGGCAGATCGCGATGTATCTCGCGAAGGAACTGACGCAGAAGAGCCTGCCCGAGATCGGCGAGCTGTTCGGCGGGCGCGACCACACGACCGTGCTGCATGCGGTGCGCAAGATCGCGGCCGACCGCAGCAAGAACCCGGAAATCAACCATGAGCTGCATGTGCTCGAGCAGACACTGAAAGGCTGACGGAGGCGCCATGATGCAGACACGACCCCCAATTGAAAGCGTTTCTTGCGAAAGGAAATCACCATGCAACTGGTAAAAACCCACCGCGACGCGCTGCTGCGACCGCTGCAGATCGTGAGTGGTATTGTCGAGCGTCGGCACACGCTGCCGATTCTGGCCAATATCCTCATCCGCAAGGACGGCGACGACGTGACCCTGCTGTCGACTGACATCGAGGTGCAGATCAGTACGCATGCGGCGATCGGCTCCGGCAAGGAAACCGCGGCGACCACGGTCGCCGCGCGCAAGCTGCTCGACATCCTGCGTGCGCTGCCGGATTCGGAAGTGTCGCTGTCGCTGTCGAACAAGCGGATGACCATCCAGTGCGGCAAGTCGCGCTTCGCGCTGCAGACGCTGGCCGCGGAAGAGTTCCCGACGGTCGCGCTGGCCGAACACTATGGCGCGCAGTTCAGCCTGCCGCAGAAGACGCTGAAGCACCTGTTCAACATGGTGCACTTCTCCATGGCGCAGCAGGACATTCGCTATTACCTGAACGGCCTGCTGCTGGTCGTCGAGGGCAACCATGTGATCGCAGTTGCGACCGACGGCCACCGGCTCGCGTTCAGCCAGATCGTCACCGATCAGGAGTTCGCCCGCCAGGAAGTGATCATCCCGCGCAAGACGATCCTTGAATTGCAGCGGCTGCTGGAAGAGACCGACGATCCGGTGTCGCTCGCGATCGCCACCAACCAGGTGAAGTTCAGCTTCTCCGACATCGAGCTGGTGTCGAAACTGGTCGAGGGCAAGTTCCCCGACTACACGCGCGTGATACCGAAGGCGTACAAGAACAACTTCACGCTCGGCCGCGAGGCGCTGCTGCGCTCGCTGCAGCGTGCGGCGATCATGACGTCCGACAAGTTCAAGGGCGTGCGCTGCATGATCGCGCCCGGCAGCCTGAAGATCAGTTCGACCAATGCCGACCAGGAAGAAGCCGTCGAGGAAATCGAGATCGATTACGGCGGAGACAGCATCGATATCGGCTTCAATGTCACTTACCTGCTCGACGTGCTGAACAACCTGAAGTGCGACAACGTCAGCGTGTCGCTCGGCGACGCGAATTCGTCGGCCCTGATCACGGTGCCGGAAGATGCGAATTTCAAGTATGTCGTGATGCCGATGCGGATCTGACCGGTCTGCGAACAGCGGCGCGAAGGGGCCTGCGGGGCCCCTTCCGTCCTTTGATGGATTCACGAATTTCCAGCTTTTTGCTTTGTTAGGGTAGCCATGTCAGCCATTCCATCTGAAAACGTCAGTGCGTCGAGCCAGTACGGTGCGTCATCGATCCAGATCCTCGAGGGCCTGGAAGCGGTGCGCAAGCGTCCCGGCATGTACATCGGCGACACGTCGGACGGCACCGGCCTGCACCACCTGGTGTTCGAGGTGCTCGACAACTCGATCGACGAGGCGCTGGCCGGACATTGCAGCGAAATCCATGTGACGATCCACTCGGATAACTCGATCTCGATCACCGATAACGGTCGCGGCATCCCGACCGGCATCAAGTGGGACGACAAGCACGAGCCCAAGCGCAGCGCGGCCGAGATCGTGATGACCGAGCTGCATGCGGGCGGCAAGTTCGACCAGAACGCGTACAAGGTGTCGGGCGGCCTGCACGGCGTGGGTGTCTCCTGCGTGAATGCGCTGTCGAAGCGGCTGAAGCTGACCATCCGCCGCGACGGCAAGGTGCACGGGATGGAGTTCGTGCGCGGCGTGCCGCAGAACCGCGAAATCGAGGTACAGGACGGCGTCGAGATCTCGCCGATCAAGGTCACCGGCGAGACCGACAAGCGCGGCACCGAAGTGCACTTCTGGGCCGATGAGGAAATCTTCAACCACATCGAGTTTCACTATGACATCCTCGCCAAGCGCATCCGCGAGCTGTCGTTCCTGAACAATGGCGTGCACATCAGGCTCACCGACCAGCGCACCGGCAAGGAAGAAGACTTTGCGTTCGAAGGCGGCACGCGCGGCTTCGTCGAGTACATCAACAAGAGCAAGAGCGTGCTGCATCCGACGGTGTTCCAGGCGACCGGCGAGCGCGTGTCCGAGAACAACACCACGATCTCGGTCGACGTGTCGATGCAGTGGAACGATGCGTTCAACGAGCAGGTGCTGTGCTTCACGAACAACATCCCGCAGCGCGACGGCGGCACCCACCTGACCGGCCTGCGCGCGGCGATGACGCGCGTGATCAACAAGTACATCGAAGAGAACGAGCTGGCGAAGAAGGCCAAGGTCGAGATCAGCGGCGACGACATGCGCGAAGGCCTGACCTGCGTGCTGTCGGTGAAGGTGCCGGAGCCGAAGTTCAGCTCGCAGACCAAGGACAAGCTGGTGTCGTCCGAAGTGCGCGGCCCGGTCGAGGAAGTGGTCGCGAAGACGCTGACCGACTTCCTGATGGAAAAGCCGAATGACGCCAAGATCATCTGCGGCAAGATCGTCGAAGCGGCGCGCGCACGCGAAGCCGCACGCAAGGCGCGCGAGCTCACGCGCCGCAAGGGCGTGATGGATGGCCTCGGGCTGTCGGCCAAGCTGGCCGACTGCCAGGAAAAGGATCCGGCGCTGTGCGAGCTGTACATCGTCGAGGGCGACTCCGCGGGCGGCTCGGCCAAGCAGGGCCGCGACCGCAAGTTCCAGGCGATCCTGCCGCTGCGCGGCAAGGTGCTGAACGTCGAGAAGGCGCGCTTCGAGAAGATGCTGTCCTCGGAGCAGATCACCACGCTGATCGCGACCCTCGGCACCTCGATCGGCGCCGACGAATTCAACATCGACAAGCTGCGCTACCACCGCATCATCATCATGACCGATGCGGACGTCGACGGC